>OGKG01000825.1_pt1 | contig 39425 bp, 30 predicted proteins | sample 1572201 | NCBI WGS metagenome assembly OGKG01 (sample SAMEA2582146, study PRJEB24529) | metagenome | biome: Human gut stool | place: China | collected 2011 | reverse complement strand
CTTCCAGCATCCACGGAAATTCTTTGCGTTTGATGCTGTTAAGTTGTCGCCGCAGCGCTTCTTGTGATGGTTTGGGCAGAGAATTGTCCTGCTTCCATGCTTCGTACTGTCTCTTCCATTCGCTCAATGCCCAGTTGTAGGCAAAGCGAGCTGTCCCGGCAGCCTGTGACATATAGGTTGCCTGTACGTTGTTTAGATCCAGAGCGATGCGATGGGCGATCAACATTACGATTCTTCCACCGCTTTCTTTATACCATCAAGAAGCTTCTGACTCTTGCGGCTGCGAGAGCCGTATAAGCGGGTAGAGAATAGGTTGACGATCTCCGTCACATCCTCAGCTAGATCTGCTTCAAACGTCGGGTCCTCCCCTTGATTAAGGATCACAACTTCGACATGCTTAGCCTCGCAGACGGCAAATACCAACTCTGCACCAAAGCGAAGCAGTCGATCCTTGTGGGTAATGACTAAACGGCCGACCTGCTCGTCAAGAATAGCCTCCAGCAGCTTCTTTAAACCCTTTTTATGATAGTTCATGCCGGAGCCTAGATCTGAGATAATCTCAAATGTCCAGCCTTGGCGGGCGCAATACAGTTCCAGAATATGTTTCTGGCGTTCCAGATCCTCTTTCTGATCGTGGCTAGAAACACGAGCATAAGCCACCGTTCGACGGTTGTCTGCGCTGGCGGCATGAATTAGTTCCGGCTTGAGTTTGGCAAGATCATAACGACGATGACCGCCTGCCGTGTGCTCAGCCTTTAACTTACCCGATGCCTCCCAGCGGCGCAGAGTTGTGATTGACACACCCAGTGCTGAAGCGGCTTCACCTATACCTACTAATCTTTTCATTTTATAGATATTAGCATAGATACGAAAAGATTTAAAGCAATCTGTTTGAGCCCTAAGTATTTCGTATTTATTTTTTTATCGCAAGGTTTTTAACCTCTTTTAGGGGGGAGGATTAGCACTTCCATATCTCTTAAAATAGTTAGTAAAAAACATGATAGGAAAACATCCATCTTCTCTCTTAGTTTTGTTCTTTATTTTCTCTACCATTCAAAAAATCTATATTTTTCAATTGGTTCTTTTGAAACTTCTTGATCCTGAATGTGTTATTGAAGAGAAAAAGTTTTCTTTGTTTGAAAAAACCTAGATCTATCACGAATAAATTATTTAAAAACTCTGCCTTTTAGGGATAGGAATTTCATTAGTTTCTCCGGCAGTCTTCACCTTAAAGCCGTTATCCAAAAAGCTCTCTCCCTCCCAAACACTTCCAAGGTTTGTTAAGAAGCGGTAATCTCTCAAGATGTCAAAAGTTTTTAATCACTCATTTTGAATGCTCTTTTTAAACCTCCTCTCGTCACCTCAAACCGAAAACTAGCCCTTGTTTGTTCTACTTTTTCTGACTCTCTCCCTCTGCCCCTTTAGAAGATTGAACTTGGTAGCCTTTTCCTACCGTAGTTATTTATTTCTCAGAGGCACAATTTCAAGTTGTTGTGATTCACTTTACAGGAACTGTTCAGATTAACCTCCGGCTAAGGTTTATCCCGAAACCGCAACCCCTATCCAAGCATTTAGGCGCTGGGGAGAAATTTTCTTCTTTCCTTCCTAAACAATAAAGCGCATACTTACAAATGCAGAACCGTATGCACGTTTTTTGTGCATAACTCCGTCATCAAAATTCATCTTTAGGCAAAGGAGAGTCGAAATGAAAATAATCTGCCACATGATCATGTCTGCCGATGGTCGTCTTATCTCTAAATACTGGTCTCCCCTCTATAACAATTCCTCTGATGTTTCCGAAGTCTATGAAGCTGTAGCTTCTAAAATGCCGTCCGACGGCTGGATCGTCGGCCGCGTCACAATGGCTGAATACGGTGAAGGCATCGTTGAAGAAAAACCGGTAATGGAAGGCCCGAAAACAATGCACACCACAACGTTCGTTGGTAAGAGAGAAGGACGTCCTTTAGCAGTTGTGTTCGATCCTCAAGGAAAACTTCATTACAAGGCAGCCAATCTTCCTACCGGTGAACATATCGTTGCCGTTCTCGGAAGCCACGTCACACGCGCATATCAAAAAGAACTGGAAGACGTCGGCGTTTCCTACATTATGAGAACTCCGGGCAGCAAACTCGAAGAAACAAAGAGCGCCCTCAAGCATTTAGAAGAAGATTTCGGTGCAAAGAATATGCTTCTTGAAGGCGGAGCTATTATCAACGGAAATCTCTTGAAGATGGGCTTGGTTGATGAACTCAGTTTAATCATCTACCCCGGCATCGACGGCAAGTCAGACCATCCGTCCATTATTGAATGCCAGTGCGGAGAAGAATCTCCAATGGAAGCAAGCAAACTTGAACTCAAGAGCTGTGAAACTGTAGGTTCCGGCTTTGTTTGGATCAGATACGCTATCCATCATTAATCTGTCATAACAGACGAACTGAAGCGGCACAACACTGCCGCTTTTGTTCTTTCTGAAGGTTGCTACAATGCACCCTTCTTTCAATAATTAGGTGGTCGAATGTCCGGAAAAGAATTTTATGCATGGCTGATGAAGTCCGAACCGTCGGAAGTATCCGTAGATGACGTTCTCGGAATGCCCGAACAAACAGTCGGGTGGTTCGGCGTTAGAAACTATCAGGCCAGAAATTTCATGCGCGACAAATGCTCTACGGGAGATCCGGTCCTTTTCTATCACTCTTCATGCAAAGAGCCCGGCATTGTGGGGATTGGACAAATAGCCTCTGATCCTTATCCTGATCCGACCCAATTTGAAATTAATTCCGTTTACTTTGATCCTAAGAGTTCGGAAGTTAAGCCAAGATGGGTTCAGATCGATGTAAAAGTCCTCTATAAGGTAGAAAGAATCAGCCTCCAGGATTTAAGAGAGATTCCGGAGTGCGAAGGAATGCAGGTACTAAAGAAAGGCAACAGACTTTCCATTACGCCTGTCACCGAAGAACAATGGAATGCACTTAAGCCGCACCTTCATCGACTCTCAGATTAACTTTTCCAAGTACTTCAAAGCCCGCATTCGCGGGCTTTGACATTACTAAGCGGTTTTACAGCTTAGAAGGTGTGGTTGATACCGAAAGTGAGTGTCCAAGAATTGAAGTCAGAGGATTCTTTCAGCATCTTGTTGGCTTGACCGTAACCTGCGTAGGAATAAACCATTGTGCGCTTGCTGAACGGATATTCGTAAGCTGTACCGACAGACCAAATGTTGTACTTCTCGTTAGTTGCTTTATATTTTCCGAAAGCATAGTTGCCTTGAAGCTTCCATTCACCGCCCCAAATCTGGTAACCGATAGAAGCTGTGAAGGCGTTCTGAGTTACTCCTTTTCTGGATGCAAGGCCCATGTCGCCAGGAAGGCTGATCCAGGCCGGAAGGTATTGGCTATGCTGAGCAAACTGATATCCGGCATGAACTGTCAAGTTGCCGAAACCCTGACTTCCGCCAATCGTAAACAACTGGGTTGACTGGGCATCCATGTCCTTGTTATCTAGCATTTCCCACATGGCGCTGAAACCGGTGTCGTTCTTGCTGTAATCAAGACCTAAGCCATAGTAGTGAGAGTTCTTAGCCCACTTTTGATCATCGCTGCCTGTACCGTTGGAATACATTGCTGTTACGGTAGCGCCGCCGAATTCCGGAGAACGATAGACCACCAAGTTGTCGTAACGATCAGTTGTGATAAAAGCACCGGCTACGCAACCGTCTGTGTAGTAGGAAGTCCAAAGTGCAGAACCTCTCAAAATAGTGTAGGTACCGTTATCTGAAGACAGACCGCCGGCGCGACCGAATGCTAACTGGCCCCAATCGCTTGTTACCTGAAGTAAAGATTCACGGTTGAATGCTTTACCTTCGGAACCTTCTGCTCCGGTGCTCAATTGGAAACCCTGTTCAAGAATAAAGCCTACGGAATAACCGTTGCCTAAGTCTTCGGTACCCTTAAAACCGAAGCGGTTTCCGCCGTAGATACCGTCATCCATCATGACTTTGGCGCTCTGGTTCTTGTGCTTTGTCACTGTAACAGCTGTATCTAAAACCCCATAAAGAGTTACGTTGGATTCAGCGTAGGCGCAAACAGCAATTGCTGAGCCGACGGCTGCACACAATACTTTCTTCAACATGTGAATTCACTCCATCGAAATTAAAAGTTAGTTAGTAAGGAAAGAATGAAGAAATTATCCGATACAGACACAAAAGAAAACAAAGTTCAAGGAAGAAAATTTTTGAGAAGCTACACCTATAGCATCTGGCAAGCCTTCAGTAAACATCAACTTGCGGGAAAACGATTTCCTTCGAAGACTTGATTTTCTCGTTTCATCAAGCCTAAGGCACCGTGAGTAAGGAAAATTTAGACACAGCGATTCCTTCGGAAGGAGCTCCGAATTCAGATAAATTTGAAAAACAATAGCTAAAGCAAAAGTTGCTTTGTCGATGAAAAATTTGGAGATTATTTAGAGGCTTAGTGGGGTACGAGATGGGACTCGAACCCACGACGACAGGAATCACAATCCTGGACTCTACCAACTGAGCTACTCGTACCACTAAAATCCTGACTGGCCTGCCCGACAGGATTCGAACCTGTGACCACCGGCTTAGAAGGCCGATGCTCTATCCAGCTGAGCTACGGGCAGTTAGTGCTGGTCGGGGTGGAGAGATTCGAACTCCCGACATCTTGCTCCCAAAGCAAGCGCGCTACCAGACTACGCTACACCCCGTCAAGGAGACAGAACTATACAACACATTTATTGGTTTGCCAAGTCCCTCTCCAAAAAATTTTTTATTTATTACAAATTCACACAATCTTCTCGACGCGATCCTTCGGCAAAATAATCTGAAAGTCAGATCCCTTTCCTAACTCAGAAAGGATTTTCAATCTTGCCTGATGACGGAAAAGAACGTGCTTAACAATCGCTAAGCCAAGACCGGTGCCTCCTGTTTCTCGGCTGCGTGATTTATCGACTCGATAAAATCTTTCAGTAACACGGGGAATAGCATCCGCAGCGATGCCGATCCCATTGTCTTTAACAGAAATCACTAAACCTTCATCATTAAAGAACGACGAGACAACAATGGAGCCCCCTTGCGGCGTGTATCGAACGGCGTTACTGACAAGGTTGGTGACGGCACTCTTCATTTCAATAATATCGCCGAGGATATTCACCTTTTCAATATGGTCTACCACAATAGAGTGGTGTCCCTGAGAAATGAAACGGCCATCAACGGCAGCATCCGTAAGAAGAGCGGTCAAATCAATTGGTTCCTTAGCAGCCGGCGCGGAATCTCTTTCTAAACGAGACAGAGTCAGCAAATCGTTAACCAATGCCCCCATTCTCTCAACTTGTTCATACATCAACTCCAGATGCTTAAGCTGCTGAGAATTTAAGGGCCAGTCCTCTGCCAACTCCAAAAAACCTTTAATCACGGTCAGAGGAGTACGAAGTTCGTGAGAAACGTTAGCCACAAAGTCTCTTCGGAAGTCTTCCGAACGCTTTTGTTCCGTAACATCTCGAGTCACCAAGATTCTGTACTTGCTTCCGGCGGAAATGACTCTGATTTCAATAATGCGCCCTTCGAGCGTAATTGTTTGAAGAGTATCGTCTCCGCTTGTTACCTTATTCAGAAAGTCCCCGTCAGGATAGCAGATGTGGATTTTCTTACCGATGTCGGCAACTGCATCCAACTGCAGGTCTCTTTCTGCCATAGGATTGAGCCACTGAATCTCCCAATCCTGAGACATCAGAACCACCCCGTCCGGAAGAGCGCGGAGAGTCTGTTTGAATCTCACTTCCTTTTCTTCGGCTTTTTCCACCTTTTTGAGGATCTTCTTCTCTTCCTTTCCTTCTTTGCCGTCTCGCGATTCTTTTGATGCCTTCATGCCAATCCTCATGAATCTTGAGTTTGCTTTGCGGCTCTATAGCCAAGACCTCTGACCGTCTCGATAAAATCCGCCATAGAAGTGGCAGCTAGCTGCTTACGCAAACGAAGCATATGAACATCCACAGTTCTTTCATCAATATCTGCGGCATAGCCCCAAACATTGTCGATAATCTGCTGGCGTGAATACACACGCCCCGGATGCTTAGCAAACAGAGAAAGAATCTTGAATTCAACCACGCTCAAGTTCACTCTCTTATTTCCGATAGTGACCTCGAAGTCTTCAGGATTAATGACAAGATCTCCGCACTGAAGCGTCTCTTTCTTGGTTTCTTCCTCTCCATGACGGCGAATAACCGCTTTAATTCGGGCCACTAGCTCTTTCGGAGAAAATGGTTTGACTACATAGTCATCGGCCCCCTTATCCAACCCGACAACCTTGTCGTCTTCTAAACTGCGGGCGGTCACCATAATCACCGGAATTCTTTTGTAGAACTCGCCTTTGCGGATTTCTTTGAGCCATTCCAATCCGGAGCAGTCGGGAAGCATCCAGTCTAAAAGAATGATGTCCGGGATTTTGGCCTCAAGCATCTTTCTTGCTTCGGCCACATTAGATGCGCGGCGAACCTCCATCCCGCTGCTTTCACAGGTATAAGCGATAAGCTCCTGAATCGCCGGTTCGTCTTCAACGATTAACACTGATGTTTCCATATCCGGTCCTTTCACATTATCGGGTAGGAATAATTGCAGCCACTTCTTCGGCTAACTTTTTAGCTTCTTCTCGATCAGCAGACTCTACCATTACGCGGATTAAAGGCTCTGTTCCAGAAGCTCGGACTAGGATTCTTCCTCTCCCCTTCAAGAATTCCGAGACTTCTGCCATACGTTTTTGGAGTGCCTCATCCTGATCCCACTTATATCCTTCAGCAAATCTTCTGTTAATCAAAATCTGAGGAGAAAGATGAACTTCGGAAAGCAATTCGGCCAAAGACTTATGAGTTCGCTTCATTACCGCAAGAACTTGAAGGCTGGAGACGATACCGTCGCCGGTCGTCTGTTTGTCTAAAACGATGATATGGCCCGAACCTTCTCCGCCGAGAAGCAAGCCTTGTTCTTTCATCAGCTGAAGAACATAACGGTCTCCGACTTTGGCACGGAAGAAATTCAGTCCTAATTCACCGAATTTCTTTTCAATGGCATAGTTCGTCATCAAAGTTCCGACGACGCCTTCGATTTTCTTTCCTCTGGCAAGACGATCTCTAGCCATGACATAAAGAAGCTGATCGCCGTCATAAACTCTTTCGGTATCGGCCATGATGACGCGGTCTGCGTCACCGTCTAATGCAATACCGACATCGCAGCCGGCTTTTTTGACTCGTTCGGGGAGCGTTTCCGTATGAGTGGCACCGACACCTTCATTAATATTGAATCCGTTCGGCTCATTGCCTTCGCAAACCACAGAGGCACCGAGTTCGTGATAGACGTCAAAAGCAATGTGATAAGCAGCCCCATTTGCCGCATCGACGTAAATCTTTAAGCCTCTCAAATCCATGTCCGTCGGAAAGGTACTCTTGCAGAACTCGACGTAACGGCCGCTGGCATCATCCAATCTTCTTGCTTTTCCGAGCTGAGCACTGTCTACGCAGGCATACCCGCGGTCCATCTCTTTTTCTATTTGAAGCTCGATATCATCGGGAAGCTTTGTTCCCTGAGATGAAAAGAATTTAATGCCGTTATCGTAGAAAGGATTATGAGAAGCAGAAATCACCACGCCGGCGCTTAATCTCTGCGCACGCGTCAAATAAGCTACTGCAGGAGTGGGCAGAGGACCGCCGAGAACCACATCCACGCCGGCACTTAAGAAACCTGCCTGCATAGCGGATTCAAGCATGTAGCCGGAGACTCTTGTATCTTTAGCAATAAAAACTCCGACTTCACCATCCGTGGTTTGTCTTTTAAGTACACGTCCCGCGGCTTGGGCTAATAAGAGTGCAAATTCCGGAGTTATCGGAGAGATGCCCACTCTGCCTCGTACGCCGTCAGTTCCAAAGTATTTTCTACTCATCCTAAGTCCTTATAGTTTTGAGTACAGTTCAATATTGTTAAGGCTTCCTTCATTGCCGCCGCATCATGGACTCGAACAATCTGAACGCCCTTTTCTACGGCAATCAAATGAGCAGTCACGGAGGAAATTAACCGATCTTTCGGGTTCTCTTTTCCGGTCACCGCTCCTAAAGATGATTTGCGGCTCATCCCGTATAAAACAGGATATCCAATGCGGACAAAATGATCCGCTTCGGCAAGCAATTTAAAGTTTTGTTTTACAGTTTTTCCAAATCCGAAACCAGGATCCAAGCAAATTCTATTCCCGCTGACTCCCAATAGCTCTAATTTCTTTGCCTGAGTTGTTAAAAAGTTACTGACTTCACTTAACAAATCGACGTATTGAGGATTTTTCTGCATATTTTTGGGTTCCCCCTGCATGTGCATGATGCAGACCCCACAGTCAGAAGCACCGATAATTTCCAATGCTCCGTCTTTTCTTAATCCGTAAACGTCATTAATGATTGAAGCGCCGGCCGCTAAAGCCTCCCGCATTACCTTCGGCTCGAAAGTATCAATTGAAATTGGAATGTCCCAAGACGATAAAGCCTCAACCAGCGGCAAAACGCGATCCATTTCCTCTTGGACGGAAATGCTGTCTGCACCCGGGCGTGTCGACTGCCCTCCGATATCGATGATGTCAGCTCCGTCTTTTCTTAATTGTTCAGCCTGTCGAAGAGCTGCGTCTTTATTTAGAAAGTCTCCTCCGTCGCTGAAAGAATCTGCCGTTACATTGAGAATTCCCATTATCTTGGGAACCGCAAGATCCAATTTAAATTTCCCGCATTGCCAAAGAAGAGCTTTGTCTGTATCCATTTCTTTTTGTGGAGTTTTGAAAAACCACATTTTAATTGGGATTACAACGGAATCTCGTTTATACATACAAGCTAGAAACGATTGCTTTCCATCGAAAAGTCTTCCTGATCAACAGCCTTTAAGAGTCTTGGCAATATGTGAATCCTCCGGGACGCTGCCTTTGATGAAAATCATCCAATTGGGCCTTGGCGTGGACTTATTTGAATACAAATTAGCCAAAATCATCGGCGCATGTCTCAGTGAAAACCCGGTATAAAAGAATATGGGTTAACTACACAAGGAATTCAATGCGAAATCATCCCAAAATAATTGTTCTTCTTCTAGTCATTGGTGCGTTTCTCGGCGTACTTATTTTTAGCGAGACTGCCCCAGAGGAACCAAAACAAACCATCATGGAAAAAGTCACTTCAACATTGTCGACAGTAGCCAAAAACCTGAAGGAAGAAGGACAGAAACACAAACAACAACTGCAGTCAGACACAAAAGACTCTCCTCAGGAGCCGGAGGCTCATAGCGAACCGGAACAACCGCACAGTACAAAACCAAAACTCAAAAAACCTGAGACAGCGCCTATTTAGTCTGTGAAGCTATCTAAGCGGAAAGTTATTCAAAAATCTCACATCCTTTGTCAATCAACATTCGGACAATAGGCCCAACTCGAAGGCTGGACAAAGCTTTTGAGTGCGTCAATTTTTCTTCTCCCCCCAGCTCATAATCTTCTTCCGCCAATGTTCGCCGGTCTCCACGCACATCCTCACAAAACAAATCTGTTTGAGCTTGCCTTTCTTTTTGCTTTGTTGGTTAGCGTTTTAAACGCTTGAAACCACTAAAATTAGGACTTCATTAAAAAACTAAAATTGAGTGGTTTTATCGCTCTTCTTACGAAGAACCATATGCATAAGAAAATTATTTTGGCTGGGCTTCTCCTAGCTGGACTATCCGGCTGCGGCATGCAGGGTCCGCTTTATCTGCCTCCGAATCCGGACGATTCTTATCTTTCAAGAATTGAAAAAACTTTAAATGAGATGACGGGCCAAACAACTGCCGTCATTGCAGAGCCTAAAGATGACGCTGATGTCGTCATCACCGATCCTGAAAAACTTGACGTCGAAAAAGCTTCTAATGAGAAAGCCGACAAATCCGATACTGCTTCTCCTATGAATGAGACAGAAAAGTCTGCAGAACTCGACAGTAATGTCATTCATGAAACGGATAAACCAGCAGAGAAATAATTATGCTTCCATTTCTTCCAGACAATAAGAATTTTAGCTATCGAGACAATGAACTCTGGTGTGAAAGAGTTCCTCTGAAACAGATTGCCGAAAAATTCGGCACGCCGGTTTATGTCTATTCCTACAATTCAATCAAAGAAGCCTTTCTGGCTTATCAGCAAGCTCTTAAGCCATATCCGCATTTGATGTGTTATGCCATGAAGGCAAACTCCAATATTGCGATTATTCATCTCCTGGCGAAGTTGGGAGCAGGCTTTGATATTGTGTCAGGCGGAGAATTGAGGAGAGTTATCGAAGCTTCCGGAGATCCAAAGAAAGTTCTGTTTTCCGGCGTCGGCAAAACCTACGATGAGATTGCTTACGCACTTGAAAACGACATCAAATGCTTCAATGTCGAATCTGAACCGGAACTTGAACGAATCATTGAAGTAGCCAAAGCTCACAACAAAGTTGCGCGTATTTCGCTTCGCGTCAATCCCAACGTCGATGCAAAAACGCATCCTTATATTTCCACAGGACTGAAGCAGAACAAGTTCGGTATTGCTATCGAAGATGCTCCGCGCGTCTATGAGAAAGCCAGCAAAAGCGACTTCCTAAAAATAACCGGTATTGACTGCCACATTGGTTCCCAGATTACGGATATTTCACCGTTCCTGGATGCCTGCGACAAACTTTTAGACTTGGCTGACGTCCTTAAGTCTAAAGGCATCGAACTTGATCATATTGATTTCGGAGGAGGCCTTGGAATTGTTTATGAAGAAGGCCAAGAAGTTCATCACGCCTCCGAACTCGTAGAAGCGCTTCATCAAAAGATGGAAAACCGTGGCTATGGACATCTTGAGATGATTTTTGAGGCAGGCCGTTCTATTGTCGGCAACTCCGGTGTTTTAGTCACAGAAATTCAATATCTCAAGGAAGGCGAAACGAAGAACTTCTGCATTGTAGATACCGCAATGAACGACATGATCCGTCCAACGTTGTACCAAGCCTGGATGCAGATTGTTCCGTTACACGTCTATCCTGAAAATTGTCCTATCAAAGAAGAAACCTTTGATGTGGTTGGCCCGATCTGCGAGACGGGAGATTGGCTTGGCAAAGACAGAAAACTTAAAGTTCAGCCCGGAGATCTTTTGGCTGTAATGAGTGCCGGTGCTTACGGCATGACAATGAGTTCGCACTACAACACTCGTTTAAAACCGCCAGAAATCTTAGTTGACGGTGCTGAATACTATGTCATCCGCGAAAGAGAGAAAATTGAAAAACTATTTTCCTCTGAACACATTGTCGAGCTGTAGGCTTTAAGAAGCTCTAGGCTTCCTATAAAAATAAATGATGCGGTCGCCGTGCTAATTTTGGAGGACGAAAAACAGACTCTGAAGATCCAAACTTCAGCTCTTTAGTCGTTCTCCAGCTCGATCTAAAAATTCGTCAGGATAATATCCGAAAATGTCTATATTTTCATTAGTATAATTATCGAAAATATCTATATTTTCGTCACTATAATGATTGAAAGAGAAATCGCTGAAAATGTTGCCTGCTCTACCCCTCCCAAAGCGGTAGCCGTATTTGGGCCTCGACGAGCAGGCAAGACCACGCTGCTGAATCAAATTGTCGACATCCAAAGCTCAAGATGGATCGTGGGAGATCTGTACAGCGGGATCGAGGCTTTGAATCTGAAAACAGAGGCTGATGTTGACGCTCTGCTTAGCTCAGCTAAAACCATCGTGATTGATGAAGCTCAACGAATTCCAGACATCGGTCTCAAAGTGAAAATTTTGGTTGACCGAAACATCCATAAATCTTGGGGAACGAAGATTTTTCTATCCGGCTCCTCCGCTCTGGACTTAGCCAGCGACATCAAGGAGTCTGCTCTCGGACGAATTAAGAGCTATCGACTCTGGCCGCTCTCTATCGTTGAGTTGGCAAAACACGACTCTTGGGCCTCAGTAGAAGAGAGACTTGGAAATTTGATGGTGTTCGGCATGTTTCCTTCCATTGTCACGGATCCAAGAGACGCAAGAGAAAATCTGATGGAATACCTTGAAAACATGCTCTATAAGGACATCTTTGCAACTTCGATAGTCCGCAAACCGGAGCAGATCATGCATCTGACCAAGCTTTTGGCCAATCAAATCGGTAGTGAGGTGAATTACGACAATCTCTCCAGAGAAATCGGAATTTCAAAAACAACAATCGTAGAATATCTAGACCTTTTGGAGCAGTGCTTCATTATTAAACGGTGTCCTTCGTACAGTAGCGGTACAGTTAGCGAATTGAAAAAAGGCAAAAAAATATATTTTGTCGACAACGGTATCCGCAATGCAGTACTCGAAGACTTTTCGACATTTTCTTCTAGAGATGACGCTGGAGCGTTGTTTGAGAACTTCTTTTTCATGGAGATGCTCAAACATAACGACTACGAAAAAACTTTCGCAACTCAATATTTTTGGAGAACAAAAGCCACGGCAAATACGAAAGTTTCTGAAGTTGATTTCCTTGAAATTAGAGACGCTAAGCCTTACAGGGCTTTCGAGTGCAAACTCTCGGACAAGATTTACTCGACCTCTTCCACGAGAAAATTCCAAGAAAAATTTCCGAACTGTCCTATTTCCATCGTTACGCCCAAAAACCTCCGTTTTTTCTTTGATTCCGCAACTGCCAGAGCGGATCAAGGGTAGAAACAAAAACGGCAGCCACCTTTAAATGAAGTGTGCGTTGCCGCTTGATATTTAATCCTGTTGGTTATGCTGTCCGCAATGGGAATATTGCAAGTGTCTGTCTTTCAAATTTGCTCAAAGACTATTTAATTCACTAGCAATTACCAATCATTATTTGAAAATCTCGGCATTCCTTCAAACGGATATTACGTCCGTTTGAGCGCCTTAATTTTTTCAATGAAGTTCCTCGTGGATCCATGCCGCAGAGGACGTTAACTATTCGGATTTTAGTCTTCAACGAATGACTGACTTCCTTGAGATTTCCAAAAATCTGTTACTCGCATAACTTCTTTCATTGAAACATTTGCACCTTGAACACGGAGAAGAGGCAGGCCACAGATAGAGCAGAGCATATCGTTAGGCCTGGATAATTTTTCTGCGCCCGCTTCTCCCAATATCTCTTTGGATTCTGCCGGACCACGTGTCTGAAAACATAGAATTGTTCGGCAGTACGATTTCATCGAAAAAGGAATAACATCCTCATTCATACGCTGCGTAGCCAAAATTACATGAACACCTACTGCCGCGCCTGCCTTCATAATTCTTGATAGTAAGTCCTTGACTTTTTTGTCATAGAGGAGAACCAAATCTCCAAAATCATCAATAACAATGACGATATTTGGCAAAGGCTGGGATATATTTAGTCGATTCTCTCTGGAGGCTTCCCTCCGGCATGATCTTATCAGCTGTTCATTCAGAGAGCTGAGGCTACCTACACCTAATCTATGCATCAGCTTCTCTCTTCTCTCTATTTCAGAGACGGCCCAGGAAAGAGAGCGCATAGCTTCTTCTAGTCCGTCAGACAAAGGTTGGCAAAGATGAGGAATGCCTTCGAAATACACATATTCAACGATCCTGGTATCGATGATGATTAGCCTGAGATTTTCAGGTGTATGTCTAAACAACATCGAAAGCAACATCTCGTGAATCGCAACTGTGCTTTCCCATCCTGCTCGGCCATGAATGAAAACATGAGAAGACTCGCTCAAATCAAACACCACAGGCTCACCTCTGGTATCTTTGCCAAGTACAACCGCCAAACCGGAGGAACTTTGTTTTGTAAACGCTTTACTTTCAATAAGCGGTTGGAGGTAGACGAGCTGTGAAGATGGCTTATCTTTGGGAATTTCTAAAATCATATTCTCCTCCGCATCGGCTTCTCTGATAAATCGGTATGTAGAGTTTCGGAAACAGGACATCACTGCTCTTTTTAATCCGCGAATAGTCGAGGATTCGAGTCCGGTAGGCAGCCTTATCACGTAGGAAATCGTAGACGGTCCACATCCCAAGAAAGACACTTGAGCTCTTAAAGTTTTACTTCTCAAAAATTCTTCTAACCGCTGAGCCTCCTTCAAATACTCTGAAGTATCTATCTTCTCTTCTTCAAAAGGAGGGGAATCTAGCAAAGAGGTTTCTGGAAGAAGATATTGAGAATTTTCCACTTCCAATGAAGGGCTTTTCTCTCTTCTTTCCACAGGGCTTGCTATTGAAGAGCTCCTTGTGATTTTCTCTAAGCTTTGGCAGGACGCTTCCTCGGATTTTCCAGTTAAAAGAGCACTTCTGAGAGGAATTTCAGAGTTAGAAGAATTGTTTGGTGTCATAGGAGCCTCTTTTTTGAAAACTTTTTTGATGATGAGACAATGTAAAAGATTAGGCGTCTGAATGTGGCGCAGAAAAAGGACTTACTGCGAGCTTAGACTTTCGCTTGCTTAAAATTTTCTCAAGCCGTTTATTATCCGGCTGCGCAATTTAATGATCGATCGTAACGACCGTTAGCAGGGAGTTATTCTTTCAATCAATGCATTAATTTTTCCTGCAAAAGAGTTCGAGGTAATGCAGCCGTAAACAGTTGTTTGAAACCGCCTGAAATCTTAGTTGACCGAACTGACTGCTATATCCTCCGAGAAGAGGGATACTAGAGCGCCGAATCTCAGCAATGCGATTTCCAAAAATCGGTCACTCGAATAACTTCATTCAATGAGACCTGCGCTCCTTGAACACGAAGAAGAGGCAAATCCCGAATACTGCAGAGCATATCGCCAGGCCTGGATAATTTTTCAGTACTATTTTCTCCCAATATTTCTTTAGAGGCGGAAGCACCAGATCCCTGAAAGCAAATAAGCGAGTAACAGCAGGATCTTATAGAAAAAGGAATCTCTTTCCGATTGATAATCGACGTGGTCAAAATAACATGAACTCCCACCCAACTACCTCTTATCATAATTTTTACGAGCAATTCCTCAGCTTCTTTTCCGTAAAAATGAAGCAAATCGGAAAATTCATCAATGACAACAACTATATCCGGAAGAATCTCCTGTGTACCTGGCGGGAGCTTGATTCGTTTTCCACGCCGATAACGCCCGAACATTCGTTTATGCAGATCTTTCAATGAATCCATATCTATAGCATTTTCCGAATGTCCCCTTCTCTCTATTTCAGAAGCCAGCCAAGCCAGAGAACGCATAGCACTATCTACTCCGGCGCATACCGGTTGGCAAAGATGAGGAATGCCGTCGAAATCGGCATATTCAACAATTTTGGTGTCAACAATGATTAATCTGAGGTGCTCAGGTGTATCGGTACACAGCATTGAAAGCAGCATCGCACGAATGGCATCTGACTTTCCGGATCCCGCCGGACCTTGAACCAAAACATGAGGAGAGAGGCTCAAATCAAATACTGCCGTCTCACCGTTTGCATTTTTTCCAAATGCAGCCGCCAAACCCGTGGAACTATACTTGGCAAAGCCCTTACTATCAATCAAGGACTTTAGATAGATTGGTTGAGCCAGAGAAAGTTTTTTCGGCACCTCAAAATCATGCATTCTTCGGTTTCGATTTCCTTAATGAAGCGGTACGGAAAATCTTGAAAGCTTGACATTATCTCTCTTTTGAATCTTCGAATATGCCACGAATCGAGTTCATCAGGAAGTCTTATCTCGTAGAGGACTGTGGACGTGAAAGATCCTAAAAAAGACACTTTTACGTTAATGGTTTTACGCTTTAACCACGCCTCCAATCGTTGAGCCTTTTGCGTATTCTGAAATATCTATATCCTCTTCATCACAAGGAGGAGAATCAAGCAAAGACGTTGGAGGCAGCAGGTACAGAGGAGCCGGATCTTCCGATGAGTAAATTCCACCCACCCATCCCACAGAGCGAGCTACGGAGGAATTTCGTATGGTTCCCTTCAAGCTTTGGGTGGAATTCCCCTCGGAATTTTCAATTAAAGGAGTTATCCCAGCAGAAGTCTCAGAGTTAGAAAAATTGTTTTGTGTCATGAGCGCCTCCTTTTCTTGGGAACTTCTTCAATGAAGATAATTTAACCAATTAAGCGTCAAAATATGGCGCATACAAGAAAGAGAAGCTCCAAGGCGTGGAGGTCTAGAGCCAATAACGAAAAAGCTCGGATAACCGAGCTCTATAAGTTTTTCTCAGGAGAGGCGTTCGGAAGTTCAATGAATTCCTCTCCGAGAAAAATACCTGATTTTTTCAAAAAACTTAAGCCCCGTTGACACGCTTAATGAAATTTACGTACACGCCTAAACCAACAGGTAAAGATTGTTCATCTTGGATACAAAAATCAGCTCTGTGGTGTCCCGGATGATTGCAACCGTAGTAGAAGAAGGCGGCCTTTCCGCCATGCTGCTGTACTCTGCGAATCAGAACAGTGCAGTCTTCGCTTCCCACCTTGGAGTTGGTGTCATATACCTTGGTGACACCCTCAGTCTCGCCTGCAGCAGCTTTCACGAGATTTATAGCCTCTTCATCTCCTTTGTACGTTACGGCTTCTCCCATTCTAGTGAGTTTATATTTAACGCCGTAGGCATCTGCCAATCCCTTAACCGCCATTTCAACGTTTTTTGCCATGTAATCGTTGATTTCCGTAGTTTCCCCACGGACTTCAAGTTGGAGGTAGGCATGAGGAGCAATAATATTGCGGCCGGTTCCGGAAATAAGTTTGCCGATCTGAACTCTAGAGATGCCTTGGCTGTGTCCTGGCAAAGAACCAAGAGTCATACAGGTAGCTGCTGCACACATCAGGGCGCTTCGGCCTTTCTCAGGCGATCCGGCTGCAGCTTGAATTCCGTCGTACTCTAAGTCGAATTTTGTGGTAGCCAGATAACCTTGGTGAGAGACTCCTACTTCTCCTAAATGCGCAGAGCATCCTATATGTGCTCCAACAAACCAGTCCACATCGTCAACTATTCCTTTAGCCGCCATTGCTGCTGCCCCTCGGACACCTTCCTCCGCGGGTTGGAATAGGATTTTTATTGTCCCGTTCAGTTCATCTTTGTGAGCAGCCAACCAGGCTGCAACTCCTAATCCAACTGCAGTATGTCCGTCATGGCCGCATGCATGTGAAAATCCGGAATACTCTGAATGATAATTTCCAAGATTTGCTTCATGATTAGGTTCCGTGGTTTCTTCGATCGGTAAGCAATCGATATCCACACGAATCGCCGTTACCGGTCCCGGTTTACCAGTTTCCAAAACCGCAACTGCTCCCGTGTAGCCGTTTAATTTCTTTAAAAAATCAACAGGAACACCGTGAGAGATTGCCCGCTCTTCAGCTGCTTGTACAATACTTTCATTTCGGCCCATTACTGCCTGAGGCTCAATAATTTCCAATCCTGAAAGTACCTTCAGGCCGAGCTTTTGAAGGCGTTCGACAATATAGTAAGTGGTTTCAAACTCACACCAGCCTTCTTCGGGATGCGCATGCAGGAATCGGCGATCCTGAACCATTTGCGTTTTGAGTTCCGTATCTTTCATATCCTATTTTCCTCCTACAACTCGAAGATAAATCCTAATAGGATGACGTTAACGATCATTGGAATAGCCATTCTCTTGGAAACTTCCAAAGGAGATGCCTTAATCATGCCGGCAATAACAAGTGTTGCACCGGCAATAGGAGAACACATGCGGCCTAAAGCTCCAGAAAGAGCAGCTACCACACCGAGATTTGGTACTCTCATGCCAAATTCAGCTGCATAAGGAGTAACCGCTTGGTTGAAAGCATGACCGGCAGCGTCACCAGAGCCAGTGAGAACTCCCATAATGAACGGTCCGAAATTTGCTGCGTAGGAAGCAATTTCTTTCGAATTCTTCAAAGCTGCAATCAAGGCATCAATGGCTCCCAGCGCTTTTAATCCGCCCACAAAGCAACCGGCTGCAATAATGATACCCATAATGTTTGCATAGCCTTTACCCATGCCGCCAAAGAACTCTTTAGTTACTTTTGCAGGATCTGAACGTGTAATCACCAAGGTATAAATGGTCCCATAAATCATGGCCTCAGCCACGCTCATTTTTAAGAAAGGAACACAAGTAGCACCGAGCATGAGGAGGACGATAGGAACGATAGGTCCAAGGGCATACAGGAAGTTAGGATGTTCCGGCAACTCTCCTCTGCTGTCGCTGGCTACCTCAAAAACGGCATCAGAATCATTCACAGAGCGCTTCTTGTAATCTTTGAAGACGAAGATCATCAGAGTGACCATGATGATGTTTAATGCACAAAGGGTAAGGATTCCAGGAGCAAACTGGACGATCAGATCCATCACTTCCATATTAGAAATTTTCGCAACCCAAACGTTGTGACTGGATCCCGGGGAAAGTGCGGAAGGAATAATTGAGCCAAGGATAGCCGCACCAGCAATTGCCGGTTTGAACCCTGCTCGAACCATCAGCGGGATCATAGTAGGTCCGAGTGCTGCGGCACAACCGGCTGCCGACGGAATCGCTACAGCAACACAAGAAGCCATTAGCATGCAGAAAGGAAGAAGGAAAAAGCCTAGTTTTCCCAATGGCTTGACGGCCAGCGCAACGAAATGAACATCGCAACGAGTTATAGCGATTACAGCAGCAAATCCCAATGAAGAACAAATTGCCAAGATCAAAGATGCATTGGTCATATTTTTCATCATATTGGCCAATGGAATCTGCGGAGAAAGGCAAAGCAACCCCATCGCCAAGCCCGAAGCAATAAGTACCATTCGGGTTTCGTAACGTTTAATTAGGGCCACTATCGTCAGTATTACGATAACGGCGGCAATAATAAGATGTACTGTCATTATTGTTCTCCAAAGGTTTGGAATCTGGACAAAGGTCCGTAAAGAGCGAGCAGTTTGTTGTATTCCTCTGCTTTATAGAAAAGATCAGGTGAATTAGCGAACACTTTAGCCGCCTCTATGAGGAAGCGAGCACACTCATCAAGATCTGCGACATGAGAAGCTCCGGTAGCACAGCCGGGCACTTTAGTTGCCGTTGTAATAGCCACTCCTACGCAGGGAGCCTTAGTTGCGACGCTAGGTTGAAGGATTGAATTGAGATGGAAGATACCGTTTCCGTAAGGAGTGATGTCCTGCTGGCTTAACGGCAAAACAAATGGAAGTCTCCCGGTTGTAATCTCCATCAGAGATAAGAGCTGTTCACTAGTCCGAAGAATATAACCTTCCTTTACTGTCGGAGAGATTGCAAAACCCCGTTGATTGACTATGCGGTTGCCTTTGGTTGTATCAACGCAAAAAATTGCATCCATTGCCGGGTCAACCTCATAAACATTAGCCTCTTCACTGCTGATAGGCGCATCCATGAACAGAACGGACTCATTTTGCCTTGTTGGAGCATTGGGACATATGTGCGTGGTAATTATTACGTCCTCATCAAGAACGTCTCCTCTGGAACGCATTTGAGAAAGTTTAGCCGCTACTGCTAAAACAGTGAGCGCACCGTCACCATCGCTAGTAAATCCCAATCTTTGAGGACGAGCTCCAAGACCGCCGAGTCTTCCGACAATTCCTAGAGTAGGACAATTCTTTCCTTCCGTTTTTCCATTTCTACCAGGAATTAATACCTTTAGAAAATCAGTACTGCCTTTCTCGCCGGTTAAGTGGTTGACCCAAATATTCTCAGCTCCATAGGACTTTAAATACTCGGCCACAGCTGGTCCGGAAACCTTCGGATCGTCTAGCAAATCCAATATTTCAATGATATGTTTGATACTCACAAAGCTTCCTCCTAAATTCACCCCTATATTAGAAATAAGCAATTTCGGTATCAAACTACATTCCAGCTCAAGTCGTTATATTATTCTGTTTTGGAATAATAGATTTAGGTGCGGTCATGTCTCTTCTCAATGAGAATCTTGAAGTATTTCTTGCGGCCAGCGAGGGGAAAAGTCTATCTGAAACTGCCAAACAACTTTCTATGACACAATCGGCAGTAACGAAGAAGATTCGTAAGCTGGAAGATTCTTTAAACGTAGAACTTTTTGACCGCAGCAAGAGGCCCATTAAGCTCACAAGAGAGGGTGAAATCTTAAAACATCACTCTCTATTGGTAAAACAAACTCTTGAAAGCACTACAAAAGAAATTAAAGAGAATTCTTTCATTCATCCAATTTTTAGAATTGGCGCTATCGAAAGCTTATCCAAAAGTCTTTTACCGCAGCTTGTTTGCAGTATGCGAAATGAGGCTTCAAAAATCTATTGCACCACGGGCGTATCTCAATCGCTCGTTTATGCGCTTGAACGCCGTCAAATTGACTTTGTTTTTATAAGCAGTGCTCTTTCGGAAGTTAAAAACCTTCAAAGATATAAAATTTTTGAAGAGCCTTCCGTCTTATTGGTTCCCTCTTCTTTTACGAAGAACAGATCTCAATCGTGGACATGGGACAAAATAAGATTGTCCGGTCTTCCATATCTGAAGTATTCCCTTGAAGGAGGAGCGGGTCGAATTAACGATACGTATCTGAGCATGCTCTATGAAGGCATGCCCTCCCAAATAGAAGTTGACTCAAGCAGCACAATGCTCGCTCTAGTGGCTAAAGGAGCAGGCTGGACCATCGCTAGAACTCTTTCTCTAATCCAAAATCCTGAATTAGCAGATTCAATTTCTGTATTACCGCTACCGCCTCCGGCTTTTTCGAGAGTTATTTACCTGGTGGCCAGAAGCGATGAAAACACAGCCCAGACTCAACATCTAGCTAAATTATCACGTGATATTTTTAAAGAAGAACTCATTCCACAAATCAGAAAATTCTCTCCTTGGCTTGATAGTTAATCCGGACATCATTAGCTTGGGATGCAGAAGAACTGCCGATACCACCGAAAGCCTTACAGAGGAAGTTGGATTTTCAACGCGGGAGAGAAAGGACAAGCATTTTCGAGGAAATTCCTTCTGTCCGATCTTCTTAACCAGTTCATTTCTCTCCCCAAAAAAGTCGAACTACATTCTCCTGTCTTTAACACTTTTTATTTAGTCTGATCCGTTTTGAACCCCGATGGGTTCTTTATTTTTGCCTAAATTTATTTTTAAAATATAAGTATTAATTGTAGTATAATTATCCTAATGCTAAATTTTGGGGGTCCTATGCGTTATAGGTTGGGATTTAGTTCTAATAAAGACAGTTCTAGTGTTTATATCGAGTGTTCTATCCGAAAGCCGGGCGTCAAACATCCCGTACGTGAAATCATTAAACGCTTTGGAAAGAAAAAAGACCTCTTAGCTAAAGACCCTGCAGCACTACAAAAGATCCAAGAAGAGGTTGACCGGATGAACCTCAACTGTGAAGGTAGGAAACTGCTTTCCACTCCCACTTCTCTTGAGTCGCTTTCTAAAGATTTATCCGAGCTTCTTCAACGGCAAACTTTGGATCCTTCTGCCGTTTTTTGTACGCGCAGTGCCGGCTATCTTATCTTGCGCCGACTCTATGACGAACTTAAATTGGATGCTAAGTTCAATTACATTGCAACGAAGGGCTCATTCAAGTATGACTTAGCGAAAATTGCCAAGGAACTAATTTTGCTTAGAATTCTTGCCCCGTCCTCCAAGAGACGTTCCTCAATCGAAGGACCCGAGCGTTATCTTGGCATGCAGTTCGATAATCTAAATCAAATCTACAAAGCTCTAGATGTACTCTGTGCGAATAAAAGCGACATCATCCGATACTGGAATCGTCAAATCAACAAGCTAGTTCCCGACAGGGATACTTCGATTTGTCTTTATGACATAACTACGTATGCCTTTGAGAGTACCGATCAAGATGCGCTCAGAGATTTTGGCTATTCCAAGGACAAGAAATTTAATGAAGTTCAAGTAGTTATGGCATTAGCTACGGACAAACAAGGCTTGCCACTCGACTATGGTCTCTACAAAGGTAATCAGGCTGAGGGGGCTACTATGGTGCCCTTTGTTAGTGAACTAAAGAAGAAATTTAATGTTAAAAGCTTCACGGTAGTTGCCGACAGAGGTCTGAACAGCCAAGCTAATATAGACTCTCTGGTAAAACTCGGAGATAACTACGTTCTGGCCTCCAAGATAAGAGGCGCAAGCAGCGATATACAAAGAGAAGTTCTCTCGGAGCAAGGCAGAGTTCCAATACAAAAAGTCTCCGAAGATGGGGAAGTCTTGGACTTCGGCTGGTACAAAGAAATTCAATTGAGCGGCCCTATTAGCTATGAATCGCCCGAATACGTCTTTGAAGACGGTGACGAAGAGAAAGAAAAGCAACTTGAGAAAAGATTAAACCACACAAAAACGAAATCTGGAAAATACGTAAAAAGCCAATTAAAACGCAGGCTCATCGTTACCTGGAGCGAGGCCAGGGCCAGAAAAGACAGAACAGACCGAGAAAGGTTAATCAAGAAAGCTCAGGAGCTAGTTGGAAAACCTTCTAAGATCAAGACCTCATTCAAAAGAGGAGGAAGAAGCTTTATTCTCTTAGATATGGATTTGGAGACTGCAAAAATAAATGAATCACTAATTGCTGCACAGGAGCAATTTGATGGAATTCATGTTATCGAAACATCATTGAGTGCACCCGCTTCGGAAGTGGTGAAAATCTATAAAAACTTATGGAGAATTGAAGATAGTTTCCGCCATTTAAAAAGTACTTTTGAGGCCAGACCAGTGTATTTGCGGCTGCCGGACCATGTGCGTGGACACTTCCTAATCTGCTTTTTAGCTTTATGCGTTCATCGTTATTTGGAATATAAACTTCGGGCAAATAATACTCCGGCTACGACCGATGGCATTATCAGAGGACTGAACCGAGCCACGATATCATTGATTAATCCAACTTCCGGGATTGAGTTTTACGGCACCGCTGGTTTTGACTCTACAGTACAAAATATTATGAATCTGGTTGGATTGACGCCTCCAAATACCTACGAGGAGCCAAGTGCTTTGAGAAAGAAAATGCGACTCTACACTTCTGTCAGAGATTTATTTTCTTCTACTACAACAAGTTTGGAAAATTAAGAAACAAAGAAACTAGAGCTGACGGGGCCTCACAGGCCCTTCTTTAATTTATAGGTGTAAAAGACGGGTGGTCATGCCAGCATGACGACCACTCAAAAAACTTACCTCCATATCATTCAGGAGCTCGAAAGCAAAGATATCGATCTAGTTATGCGTGCCATGAGCTCTCTAAACTAATTTTTACTTCACGCTGATGAAAAGATCTTTTCTCACCCTGAAACAGGGTTAAAAGACCAACTTCTTCTGTAAATATTGGGATCGAAACCTTTCGTTGGTCGTTCTTGCCGCGTAATTTCTCTTTTTCCCCATGGTTATTCAAGCAAACCAAATGAATTATTTCACTCTCTCCCTTTTCAAGGATTCTTCCCCATGACATTCAACAATGAAAAAACTAGTCGCTTACTCAGGGACCTTATCTCCTTTAAATTTCCAATGGTTACCATCATGTTTTTTTTGCAGAACATTTCTTAATTATGTCCTGCATATTTTGGATTGTCCTGTCAATCGCAGCCAGTAGCTTCAAGCGACTACGTGCGTTATTGCTATACTCCATTTTTTCTATGGCATTCTTCCTTATTTGAGACGAGAGCTTCTTATTAGGTAAGGAATAGGACCAATTATTCGTTAGTTGATTTATAGCTTTGACGTACTTTTCAATTTCTTTTGCTTTATTGGATTCTGTTCACCGGAAACAGGTTCCCATTGGATGATCGCCTCTAACCAGAGGAAGAATCAAAGTCTTCAAACACATCGAGTTTTCCTCCGCTTTGAATAAAGTCTCCGAGAAGAGACTTGAAACCTGTGGCAGCTTCCACGCCGGAAATTGTTGGTTTCTTCACTTTTGCTTTCATGAATTCAATAATTTTCCTTGGGTCCCCGCTCTTCATTATTTTCTGGAGTTTGTTACCTTTATCAAGAATTTGACCTGGAACGTAATTATGGATGGCTTCCTTTACCAGTTTGTCATCTAGATCGAAAGCTTCGGTGAAGTTCTTGACATTTTCCTCCTGTTTGGTCGTCTTAAGCTTATAAACCAACCCCATAAATTGATCTTCGGGCGCCACTTGAAGCTCACCTCTTCTTATTTGAGAGATAACAATTTCCGCGTACACTTGCTCCTCCTGACTAAGAGCGCAGAATCCGGAGTGAAATTGCTGGTACAAGGCCTCTTCTTCTTCGGCGGAAATATTCTTTTGACGAATATCAATCAAAAAGCGCTTGAAGTTGCTGTTCAAGTAATCTTTGTTGATTTTCTCAGAGGTCTGGACATTAAGGACGTAATCAAAGTGGAACGGCGGAGAGGGAATTGGATCTCCCCCGGGCCCTGGCCCTGGGTTACCTTCAGATCTGAGTTCTTTGTAGCGCTGCGTGAGAATGGAAAAAACTTTCTCGGTAACTAACGGAACTTTTATTATGAAAGCTTCTCCTGTCGATTCATCCACTTCTGTGCGCTCTTCGTCTCCCCATGAAAATCCCTGCAGCTTGGCTGTTTTAATAGTGTTAATGAGATGCCCGTAAGCTGAGGCAAATTTTCTTTTTGCGGCTTTATCCTCGGGAAGCAAAGAGAAGTTTTGGATTCCAGCTCGAGCAAAGACTTCTTCGATTTCTCTGTATACTTCATCCATTTTTTTTATCTGCTGATGCAGTTTAGGGATAAAAATATCCGGTGGATTTTCTCCAGAATAGAGCTTGACAGCAGCCTTGATGTTCTGCTGCATCGTGTGCGGTTTGCGATAGTAGCGAATCTGCCCGAAAAGTTTGTCGTCGTCTAAAAGTCGGTTTGTTCTTGAAAACGCTTGGATAAGATCCTGATATTCCAGTTCCCGGTCGACAAACAGAGTGTTTACCCACTTAGAATCGTATCCAGTAAGAAGTTGATTGACAACGATAACGATATCAAGCCTATCGCTCGAGTCTCTGTCGATATGCCATACAGAATGCCTTTTCTTGTGCGCAAGCCGGTTCAATACGTCGATTTTAAAAACAGCAGGATCCGACCATGAGGTCCCGAATTGCTGGTTGTAGCCGTTAATAATTCTTTGCACTGCATCCTCTTTGAATGCCGCCTTTTGTCCGGCTCCTTCCTTTTCTGAGTGATAGTCAATATGAGGATCAAAAATAGCGGTAACGCGCATATCAAGGCCTCTTCTATCAATTTCCGCATTAAAAAGGTCGAAATATTGAATGGCTTCTTCGATACTGGCAGTCGCAAAAATCGCATGAAACTTCTTGTTGACGGTAAAGCGAGCAAAGTTCTTGAGAATGTCCTCAACGACTTTCTTTCTGTGTTCTTCTCCGAACTCGGCTCGTGTAAGGTAGCCCTCAAGAGTGATAAGAGAGGTTTTGCCTGGATCAGTGATTCGGTTGTAAATTTTCTTCTTCTCAGGATCGGCGAGAGCCTCATCTAGTGTTTTAGCGTCGGCCTCTCTCAAGGCCACTTTCTCTCTCAAGTCGTCGTCATCGACAGTTTTGACCATCGTACAGTTAAAAGGAAGAACATTTCCATCATTTATGCCGTCAGCTAGGGTGTAAGTATGCAAATTGCTGCCGAAAAGATCAACTGTGGTACTGTCTGCCTTTTTGTTTTCTTCCTTAATAGGGGTTCCCGTAAAGCCGAAAAATACGCTATTTTGAAATTTCTTTTGGATTGCCGGAAAGGTGTCTCCGAAAGTACTTCTGTGGCATTCGTCAACAATAAACGCAAATCTCTTGTCGGCTAATTTTTCAAAAAGAGGTGCGTTTTTTGGATCGTTGACTAAACAGGCAAGTTTCTGCAAAGAGGTTACGATCAGCTTATCATCGGTTTTAATGCTCTTGAGAGATTCGGAGAGCGCGTCCGTATTTGCGGTGTAAGAGACCGTCTTTCCCTGTTCTCCGCCAAAATTGTTGTACTGATCACGAGATTGGTTTCCGAGTTCAATTCGGTCCAAAACGAAAATAACCTTGTCGGCAAAGTTGGCGTCAGAAATCAGTTGAGCGGCCTTAAAACTTGTCATTGTTTTGCCTGAGCCAGTAGTGTGCCATATATATCCCCCTAAGCGAGAATTTCCCACAAAAGAAGCGGAACGGATTTGTCCAGCTCTATCTCTGATTACTTGAGTCGCAAAGCACTGGTAGCTACGCATTACCTTGAGAAGACCGTCGGTTTTATCTGCAATGGTGTAATACGCGATCATTCGATGAGCTTCAGGGATTGCCAGAAACGACTCCGAGATGCTCTGCCAATCATTTTTGGGTTGATTATTAAAGTCCGCCCACGAAAATGTGAACTTGCGGTTAATGGTTCTTGTGCTTGCACCGGGATTAGAAAAATATCGAGCGTCTTCAGGAGTCATAGATACAAATAATTGGACGGTCGAAAAAATACCTGTAAATCTCCCCTGTTTCAAGTAAAACTCGATCTGATTGATGCCTTCTTCAACGCTGTGCCCGCTCGCTTTTAATTCAATATGAATAAGAGGGAGTCCGTTGATAAGCAGCGTGAGATCACCTTTCCGGTCCGACAGAGCGTTCTCCTGTTTCTTAAGGATCGGTTGCCTAGCAATCTGGTAGACGTTGTTTCCTTCGCCGATTTGTTTTGGGAAAAAAATATCCAAAGATATGTTTTTTCCGTAATTTTGAGTATCTTTAGGGTTGGTGCGTCTGATGTTGACGGATCCTCCCAGGAGGTGAGCATTGACTTCGTAGGGACTCTTATGGTTAAAAGCCGAGATAATCTGGTTTAACTCGTCATCATTTAAAGGAACACCGTTAAGTCGTGAAGACTGCTGATTATGCTGGAAGACAATTTTTGCGAAGTTATCTTTTAAACTGTCTTCATCAGGATTCTTGATTACTTCCTTCCAACCTTTAGAAGTTAACTTCTTCACTAATGCATCTTCGAAGTCTTTTTCTGAACTAAATGCAATGGTACCTTGAGACATGAGTATAAGCAGAAAAAATTAATTCACGAATAAGTTATTGAACAAACAAGTCTTGAGTTTCTTAAGCTGAGCTAGCTTTCGCTGATGAAGAGCGATTGCGTTTTCTAATAAATAAAAGAGGTTTCCTATCTTTTCTTGCTCAGGAAGAGTAGGAATACTAATGTGTATTGCTTCCACGTCTTTTTTGCCATAAGACGGAAGAGCTCCTACCTGAACCAATTGAGTTAGATCAAGAGTTTCGAATAAGGCATGAGCAAAATTCGTAACCCATATGGAAGGATCCAAAGAATACGACATAGTATTGTTGTCTAAGAGAAAAGGAGTCCCGCAAAGCCGTTTACGATTGAGAAGAACCGCCGCTCCTACCTTTGCAAACAAAATTGCAGGGACTTTTGTTATAGGGAACCATTTGTTACTAGCAATTTGGTCTGCCGTTACATAATTGTTTGCCTTAACCATAATAGATTCATTACCCGGAAGGTTCATGTCGGATACTTTATAAAAAGGAAGGCCCTCTTTCCCTCCTTGTTCTCTTTCGGGAAATCCAATTCCGGATCGTGTCTCGCCAAGTTCTCCTAACTTACGCTGTTCCCAAGCGTCAGTAAATTCAGGAAAGCGAAGCCTGGGAAAAATCTCCCCCTCTCTTGGAAACATATTTTGAAGTAAAGATTCCTTCAAGTTTTTGAAGTGTTTGAGCTTTTTCTGATGAAGAGTGATGACATTTCCTATTTGGGCGAAAAGGCTAGCGATCTTTTCCTGTTCTTCAAGTTGAGGAAGACCAAGATTAAATTTACGAATATTTTGCATACTCAAAGCAGGCTGAGAAGAAGTCGCTATAAGTGGGAAAATAATGCGTTGATAAAAAAATGGGGAGCCAAGTTGGCAAGCGAGAAAGGCCGAAGAAAGTGGTTTATTTATACGTATCCTTGCAACGTTAGGGGCAAGATAAAACCTATCATTTTGAGGTATCAATGCAACTTCCCCTACAGTCCCAACGTAAGTAAACACAATATCATCTACAAATAATTTACTTCGAGCTAATTTACTTAGATCGCTACCGTCAATATATTTCACGTCCTTCAGATCGAGAAGGCCTTCTTTAATATTTAGACCTCTTAGAGCAATAATAGTGCCGTTATCCGAATAATTCACATATTTAGTGAACTCAAACCCTGCTAATTTTGTTACCTCTGCCAAACTCCCAAGCTCACACTGTTCCCAAGCAGCATCAAACCTACTAAATCGAATTTTAGGGATTTTCGTTGCCATAGCATTCTCCTTTTAGAAGACGAATTACTTCAGCAATTGCCTCCATCTCTCTTTGCGGTCCAGTTAATTGTTCAAATAGATCCAAGAGCTGAGAGGTAGTCTCTCTTAGCTGCTGTTCTGTTTCAATCCATGAGTTTTTGTTGTATTGAGCTTCTAACTTTCCGATTTGAAACTCTAGGTTTTCTAATTCTGTGTGGGCGGCTTTCTGTAGTTCTGCTTTTAAGGGGTCAATCCATTTCTCCCTGAGTAATCCGTTAATTTCATCAGAGGTGAGTTTTTCCAACGTTTCCTTTGTCTCTTTCCAAAGTTTTTCTTCTAGCTCTTTGATTTCCTTCTTAACTTTAGCTATCTTCTTGTTGTTATCAATGTAGAACTGTACAGCTATGCAAACCGGGTCCAAAAGCTTTTCCTCATCTGAGAAGGATTTCAGAAAAGCTCTGGCTTCCTTAGAAGAGATAAAGGAAGTTTTGTCTTCGTTGATAGCAGGACATGAAGAAACTTGCTCTTCTGTCAAATCCTCAAGTTTCGATAATGTTTCTTGAGCTAAAGAGTCTAGTTCTTCTTTCTTTGTTGAAATCTGTTGAAGTATGTTTTGGAGATCTTTGAAATTCTTTTGAATCAGAGAAAACGGAATAATTCTTCCATCCTCACCATTACATCCGCGTAGTGAAGACGTATCGGATTGAATGGTCTCGAGATCCATGGATATCTTTTCCCAATGGTTTATGAAGATTTGGTACACAGCATAGGGATCCACCAAGGGCTCAGAATTAAAAATTTCAAAGAGCTGGTTTGAAATAAGGGTTTCAGTCTGATCCACATCGAGAGATTCTTTTTCATCTGAAATTATGGTTTGGTCCAAAAATTCAGAAAATGCAGACACGGAATTAGAGAATTCTTCTAGGAATTTCGTAACCTCTGAGTTTTCGAAAATAACATCCTTGACGCTGGCAGCTTTGACCTTCATATTGTCATTTCCAATGTTTTCAAACAAAGCTGTCTTTAGAGAAGGGAACTGTTTCCAGTACACAGCAAACTGCTCAATATCTCTAGCTGGGATAGTTGAGAAAATTGTGGCATAAAGATCTAAGGGGTGCTCCTGTTCAGAAGCGATGTACCTAGGAATGTTTAGGTTAAAGCCATTACTTTTAACCTCTTCTAGAGCTACTTTTCGGGAGAAGCCTTCTTTTTCTCCCCTGCCGTTAACAACATCGGCAATGAGTTTTACGTCGCGTGCTCTGAGCTGGTTTTTGTTGCCTTCTTTGACAAAGGTTTTCGAAGCGTCCACAAAAAGGATATCTCTTTCTTCTCTTCCTTTTTTCAAGATCATAACGATTGTGGGAATCCCTGTGCCAAAGAAGATGTTAGGCGGAAGACCAATAATAGTGTCGATAACGTTGGTTTCAACTAGCTTTGTTCTGATTTTTTCCTCTGCCTCTCCGCGAAATAAAACTCCGTGTGGCAAAACGATTGCCATAATTCCGTCATCGGTAAGGTGGTAAAGATTATGGAGCAAAAATGCAAAATCCGCTTTTGTTGCTGGTGCCACTCCGTAGTCACTGAATCGGACATCCATTTCCATCCCCTCCGTGCTCCAATGTGCACTGTAAGGAGGGTTCGAGATGCAGGCATTGACTCTTAACGGCGCATTTGAATCTTTGCTATCAATAGGCCAGTCCTCAAGCAGCGTATCTGCATTTCGCGTATGAATGTTCGTAGCGGCAATCCCTCGCATAATGAGGTTCATGCGCGTCAGGTTATAAGTGGTCGAATTGAGTTCTTGAGCAAAATATTCGATGCTGTCTCGGTCTCCTGTCAGTTTGGCGATACTGTTGCCGATATTCAATAAAAGAGAGGCAGAACCAGAGGTCGGGTCATAGATACGAATGTTTTGTTTATCCTGCAAATGATGCGCCACAATCTCCGACATAAGAACAGAAACCTCATGGGGAGTGTAGAACTCGCCAGCTTTTTTTCCGCCCGTAGCAGCAAATTGGCCGATCAGATATTCATAGATGAATCCAAGAACATCGTAGGATCGCTGGCCATCCAGAGGAATCAAATCCAGCAATTCGATAAGGTTTCTTGCCGTTTTTTTTCTTGTAGCTCCATTTTCTCCAAGCTCGGCAAGGTTGCTGATCATCGCGGAGAAAATACCTCCGAATAGATCTTTCATAGATTTTTCAAGAGCCACATCGCTTTCATCGTTAGAGTCCGAGGCCGAAAAGATGTTTCCCTCAAAGTCATTGAAGGCATCCTGAATTTGCGAGAATTCCAATTCGCTGGAGTTCTGAACCCAAGTTGAATAGAGGTGCTTATAAGGAATGTAAAAGCCTAAGGATTGTTTAATATCGGCGATAACTGCAGGTTTTTCAAGTTCGGTCTTTAAGTCAGGCACCTCACCGAAAGACATATCCATGAGGTATTGAACCTCTCTATGGCTTAGGAATTTATAAAAGAGAAAACCTAAGATGATATCTTTGTACTTAGAGGCATCTATTTTTGATCGCAGATGGTCTGCAGAAGCCCAGATGGTATTGGCGAGTTCCTTTTTATTCATAAGCTCTAATATTCGTTTTTAAATAACGATAGCTAAGTGATTTATACGATTCTGCATTTACTCAGGAGTCAGACGATAAAGACGTTCATTGTCCTTTACACATGGACCTAGAATCTGGCGAGAAACAGGCCCACAAGGAGAAAGACAGCTCTGTTTTTTTCAAATCGAGTATTGAAACTATATCAAAATTAACAAAAATTAATTATTACTTGGTGAAGGCTAAAAATTCTTGAATTATCTGAGAATTTAAATGCGCAAAAGGACCTATCTTCAAGTCACCGTATAGATTGTCAATCAACGTAAAGTCACTGGCTATTTCCCACTGGTAGCCTTCTGGCATGATTTTATTTGCCTTTTCGAGTTCTGTGTAGATCTTGTTGACCGTTGTCACGTCCAGATGCGGCGGGATCAGGATACTAAAGCCTGGATACAAAGGTGCACTTGTCACGCACGCGGTGTATAGATTCCTCTTTTCGTTGATTACACTCAGCTGTTCTGTCGGATCAGCCTCACCTTTTGCTCTTTAATTTTCCGCAAAGTAAGCATTGAGCACGATAGCATCAACTTGGCCTTCTTCCAGTGCTTTTAAACGAGCCTTGACGTCATCTCCGAGATATAACCTCTTGCTGAAAAAATTATACGGGTCGTATCCTTGGTCATGCAGCTCTTTAAGAACCGTCAGCTCTCCCCAGTAAGCTCCCTGCTGATTCGTGCCCTGAATCTTTCTCTTTAAATCCTTCAAAGAAAATATGCGGTCATCTTGCGCCAGGAAGTAAATCACAGAACCCATCACATGATCCGGATCGGGACTTGGCGGCGCAGTAGAGGTCAGCAAATCTCTGAGCCCTGAATGAATATTTCTGCGGTAGGCAGCCGCGCCGGCAATCGCGAGATCGGCCTCTTTATGCGAAATCGCATGATCCAGTCCTCTCCAATCCGTCGAGTAAGTAGAGACCTTTCTCGGAGAGACTGCCTTCTGAATGGTCGCAATTGTCTTTCTAAAACTCGTAACCTTTTTCGTCCCCGGTAAAGTCAGCTCCGGAATCTTGAAAGGCACGGCCAGCACGCTTTGACAGGCAAAAATCAAGAAAACCGTCAAAAATCCATTAATGATTTTCTTTATTCCTTCCTCTCGTGCAGACGCCTATCGAGTAGAAAGGAGCTTGTCTGCGTCCCTCTCACACCGCTATCTGCTTCTTTCAGCCTGCACATCACTGCGGAGCCTTACAGTTTCGCTAACTCTTCCCACTAGCGGCGAGTTCGGGACTTGCACCCTACAGATTACTCCCATGCCGAGCACACACAAGCCTGAACTTTTCTCTAAGTTCTGGCGCTTTTAAAAATTCTCGTCAAGAAAATGTTTCATCAATGAAACAAGCTGCTCGATATTCCTCTGGGGAATCAGCCGTGGAGCATTGTGAGTAAATAAAAACCTTCTCTCCGTGTTATAGCATGTGAGCTCAGCAACATCTGCTATGTCCTCTCTGTGAATCTCTTTATTTCGATACAAGGAGCAATGAAATTGTGGCTTAATATGGACCGTCTTCCCACTTAACGCAATCACCTCTACTCCTGGGAGCTTGTTTTGTCGGTACAGCTCATTTCTGAAGTCCACGCAATCCTTGTAAAACTGTGCTTCTTTAGCAGGTGGTAACCTATTGATAACATTAATAAATTCTTGATCAACTTGCTCTGGAAGACCTTCCTGGAGAATCAGCGTCCGGCCTCGTCTATCCATATACATTACCGTCCAACATCTTTGCCTGCAGGCTTCCCTTTGGCGCGGGGTCATTTTGATTAAGCCATCAAAATTGAGTTTTCTTTGCTTCCAATCCGAACTGAGATTATTGACGAGGGCTCCATCAAATTCTACTTTTGGAAGATCATATCCGTAAGACAATGGAACGGCCAGGAGAAATGACAAGATGAAAAGTACATATTTTGTAAGCATGGCTTCCTTCGCTCCTTCCTTGCAAACATCTTCAGTTATTAAGCATTATTGCATTAGGCCAAAGTATTCTGCAGCCGAAAAGCAAAAATAAATAGGCAACTGTTTTTCCTCCTGTGAAAAGTCATGAACCAACTTGTAGATTAGCCATTTTATGACTCGGTTATTAATCAAAGCATAAACAATGGTGGTGGAAATACCCTGGTAATCAGGGAATGCATAGGTTTCGAATTTTCATATCAAGAGGCAGGGCTTGATAATCAGGGGAGAGAAATGCATCTGCAGTCGGTTAGCGAAGATATCCTCTATATTTTCCGTTCACCTTTTCAAGCGAGGTCAGAATGGAAACCGTCCACTGCCTTCAAATATTATGCCGAGAAAATTAAGCTCTTAATTGAAATTTCAAGGGCAATCAAAAGCTGCTCGGCATAATATTTAACTCGGCATAAGGAGGAGTCGTCTCACCTTATCTGCGTTCAAAGCCTAAGCGTTTATACCCAACTCAATTCCGTTACTACGCGCGTAGTTTTATTCCTAGACTCTTCTTCAGAGATGGGTTTTTGGTCTCTCAATCAACTCTTTTTATAAAAACAACTTCTCAATCTTTGGAGTATTTCACATGAATATCACCAAAAGACAATTCCTCAAAGGATCTGTTGCTTCTGCTTTCGCAATCGGTTCTGTCGCCTCTGCTTCTGCCAAAGCTTTGACTCCGGATACAAAATGGGATGATGAAGCCGACGTAGTCGTGATCGGGTTCGGCGGAGCCGGCGCATCCGCTGCTATTACAGCTCATGATGCCGGCAGCAAGGTCCTTATCATCGAAAAAATGGACGCTCCCGGCGGAAACACAGCCGTTTCTGCTGGCGGCTTTATGATTCCTGATGACATCAATCAGGCTCGTAAGTATCTGGCCGGCAGCTATCAGTACTGCCACGCTGAAATGGATGAACAGCTTCTCGACGCATTTTGCAAAGGAACAGCTGAACTCCGCGATTGGCTCACTGGTCTTGGTGATAATGTCGGCATGTTCGTTTACGGTTACTCCGGCTTCAAAAACCTCGAAGGTGCAGACACCATCAAGAGATATCGTATTCGCGGTCAGAAAGGCGGTCCTAAGAAAGGAAGCGGTGACTGCCTCTTCGATCTCTTGAAAGGCGCTGTTGAAAAACGCGGCATCCGCACCATGCTCTCCACTCCTGTCGTAGCCATTATCAGAGACGGTGACGAAGTAGTTGGTGTTGAAGTTCAGAAAAACGGCCAAAAACAAAATATCAAGGCTAAGAAAGGAGTTGTTCTTGCAACCGGCGGATACGAGTTCGATCCGGAATCTCTGCAGAACTACACAATGGGCTATGGAATCGGCGCTATCGGTAATCCGGGGAACACCGGCGACGGCCTTCGTTTGGCACAGTCCATGGGCGCAAAACTCTGGCATATGAACGCTTATTCTGCATTCCTCGGCGTTCGTTATCCGGGTTATAAGACAAGCGTTTCTATTTCTCCGAAAGGCGCCGGTTATATCTGGGTCGACCAAGACGGCAAACGCTTCAGCAGCGAAAAAGTTGACGGCCACTGCCAGATGTACGTTGCTTCTCACTTGGATGCAGTCCGCCATTGCTATCCGAGAATTCCTTGCTACCTCATTTTCGACCAGGCCACCGCAGACAAAGGACCGATGGGCTCCAGCTTAGGTTCCGGCTACGCCATCAACAGAGAAGGGCATCGTTGGTCCAAAGATCTCAGCAAAGAAGTTGAAATGGGTCTTCTTAAGAAAGCCAACTCCATCGCAGAATTGGGCAAGATGCTCAACCTTCCTGAAGGTCAGTTAGAGAAGACTGTCGAAAAATGGAATACAGACGTCAAAGCCGGTAAAGACACCGAATTCGGTCGTCCAATCCGCGCCAAAGGCAAAGGCTCTTACACCTTCGATGGCCCTGAAATTTCTGCTCCAATCGAAAACGGTCCTTTCTACGCTGTTGAACTCTATCCAACCTTGGTCAATACACAGGGCGGTCCAAGAAAGAACGTTAAGGGCCAGGTTTTGGATGCTTTCGGCAATCCAATTCCGCGTCTTTACGTAGCCGGTGAACTTGGTTCTATGTGGGGTCCGATCTACCAAGGTGCCTGCAACAACGCAGAATCTATGGTATTCGGCCGCATCGCCGGTGCGAACGTCGCTCAGGAAACTCCGTTGAAGTAATGATTGACTAGAGAAATCTAGTTTTTCCTGGTGTCGCGGATACGAGAAGTCAGTTCTCGTATCCGCGTATTCATTTGTGATTGATTCAGATTATTTTTTGATTCTGCCGTACTCTTCTCTGAACTCCTGAAGAGTAAGGGCATCAAATTTTTTCAAGATATTTTGACGGTGTCTTTCCAGCGTTCTTTCACTAATTCCTAAATGCTCCGAAATCAGCGAAGACGGCAGTCCTTGAGCTAAATCACCGGCTACTTGTCTTTCTCTATCCGTTAGTTTTTCCAATTTTCCAGCCGGAGAACTCTCAAATTTTGCTTCTAATCGGGCTCGGTCCTTACAGACGCCTCGCTCTATTGCGGCAAACAGTTCATCGGGAACAATAGGCTTCTTGAAAAAATCAAAAGCCCCGCCGCGGAATGCCTTCACTGCAGTGTCCAGAGTCCCGTAATTGCTCATAAAAATAATCGTCAGGCCATTGCCGAGTTTTTCCAGTTTCCTTTGCACTTCCAACCCGTCCATTTCCGGCATCTGAATATCCAGCAGCAAACATCCCGGCTGCTGAGGATCCAGTTCTTTAAAAAACGTCTCCGCATCCGAATAGCATTCACACGCCCAGCCTTTATTTGTTAAGGCAAATTCCAAAGCTTCTAAAAGTTCTTGGTCATCATCAAGAATACGAATTAGACAGTCTTCTTTTGCAAAAGAATTACTCATCTCCATTCACCTTACTTAACGGCAATTCAACTACCACTACCAGACCTCCCAACGGACTGATTTCAAAAGATATGGTTCCTGAATGAAGCGAAACAATCGACCTCACAATGCCTAGTCCTAAGCCCAAGCCGCCTTTTTGAATCGTGGTCCGGCCTCTTGTTTTTTCTCGGATGGCTTCTAAAGTTTCCTCTGATATTTTCGGACCAGTGTCCCAAATCTTCAGTACGGCCCGATAGTCTTTCTCTTCCAAGGTTAAAAAGACATGCGTCGTTAATCCTGATTGGGCTGCTCTGAGACTGTTTTTCAGCAGATTCATTACTGCCAACTCCAGCTGGTCCGAGGAGCAATAGACTTCCAAATCTTTTTTCGGCAATTGGTAAGTCAGAATTGTTTGATCTACGGAATGCAAAGCAAAGAAGTCCGCTATTGTGCTGCCGATAACTTTGTTAAGGCTCTTGTGCTCCAGAACCGTTTCTCCTTTAGCAAACTCTCTGACGAGTTGAACGATGCTATTAAGCTTCTCCGCCCGCATTTCTATCTTAGAAATGGCCCCTAGTTCTTTAGAGAAATCGACCGATAAATCTTTTTCTTTTTTAGAAAGCATCTGCTTTAGGGTATCTGCAAAAAGCAAAATCGAAGACAACGGCTGCGACATATCATGAGCTACCGCAGAACAAAGCTGAGAGACTTCCTGTTTGCTCCTGAACGCCTGATATTTCCCGTCAATGGTTTGTATTCTGTCTTTGAGCTGTCTTTCCCGGTCAAAAGAATTCTGCAGCTGTTGTGTACGTCTGCGAACCAAGAAAGTGATTCGGATGCTGTGGTAAATATAAAAAAGTACCGCCAACAGACCAATGAAGAAGTAGTTTTTGTATTTCTCAAAAAATTCTTGCATCGTCTGAGAATTTAAATGCGCAAAAGGACCTATCTTCAAGTCTCTGTATAGATTGTCAATCAACGTGAAGTCACTGGCTATTTTCCATTCGTAGCCTTTAGGCATCGTTTTATTCGCCTTTTCAAGTTCCGTGTAGATCTTGTTGACCGTTGTCACGTCCAGATGCGGCGGAATCAAAATACTGAAGCCCGGATACAAAGGTGTGCTTGTCACGCACGCACTGTATGGATTTCTCTTTTCGTTGATTACACGCAAGTGCTCTGTCGGATCAGGCTCGCCTTTTGCTCTTTTATTTTCTGCAAAGCAAGCATAGAGCACGATAGCATCCACTCGGCCTTCTTCCAGCGCTTTTAAACGAGCCTTGACATCATCTCCGAGATATAAGGTCTTGCTGAAAAAATGATATGGGTCGTATCCCTGGTCATAAAGCTCTTTGAGAACCGTCAGCTCGCCTCGGTAAGCTCCCTGCTTATTCGTACCGAGAATCTTTCCTTTTAAATCTTTCAAAGAAAATATTCGGTCATCTTGCGCCAGGACGTAAATCACGGAACCCATCACATGATCAGGATCCGGGCTTAGCGGTGCAGTGGAAGTCAGCAAATCTCTAAGCCCTGAATGAATATTTCTGCGGTAGGCAGCCGCTCCGGCAATCACGAGATCAGCCTCTTTATGCGAAATCGCATGATCCAACCCTCTCCAGTCCGTCGAATAAGTCGAGACCTCTCTCGGGTAGACTGCCTTCTGAATTGCGGCGATGGTCTTCTCGTAAAACTCGGAACCTTTTTCATCGCCGGTAAAGTCAGCTCCGTAAATCTTGAAAGGCTCGGCCAGCACGATTTGACAGGCAAAAATCAAGAAAACCGTCAAAAATCCATTAATGATTTTCTTCATTTCTTCCTCTCATGCGAACGCCTAAAAAAAGGGCTCTGATCGAATGACAAGAGCCTGAAAATCAAGGAGAACTAAAATAAAAACCCAAACTTACTACTTTGCTTGAGCTGCGTTTGCTCCGGCAATTCTTCCGAATACCATCAAATCAGCTACAGCATTACCGCCTAAACGGTTTGCACCGTGAATACCGCCCGTGACTTCACCGGCAGCATAAAGTCCCGGAATAACTTCACCCTTAGCATTGACAGCGTGAGCTCCTGTGTCAATGTGGATACCGCCCATGGTGTGGTGGATGGTCGGAACTTTTCTGGCGACGTACCATGGTCCTTCAACCATTGGTCTGTCATCAGTATGGGTTGCTTTGAAGCCGAATTTATCTTGTTCAACTTCGTGGCGTGCAACTTGGTTGTAAGACTCGATAGCAGCTTTCAATCTTGCCGGATCAACGTTGATGATCTTGGCTAATTCATCAAGATTTGCAGCTTTCTTGACGCGGCCCTGAGCAAGCATGTCTCTCATGGTGCGTCCGCTTAACAAGTCAATAGCGTTTTCGTCTGGATATCTGAGCTTGTTCTGCACCAACCAGTATGTAGAACCCGGCTGTGCGAACACGGCTTTGGACAATACGTCTCTGGCTGCACCTTCGTTAACGAAACGGTCTCCGTTGGTGTTGATGAAGAGACGGTTTCTGCCGGAGGTCTTGATGTCAAGCATCAAGCCGGTTCCCGGAGATCCGTTCGGGTGAACCTGAATATCAGACAAGCCAATCAATTCAGCACCGGCTTTCTCTGCTAACTGAAGGCCTTGGCCCTGAGCAGCAACGCCAATGTTAGAGCAGCCGATTTCTTTACCGAGGTCAGCTTCTTTCCAAACACCTGTGTTGACTTTCTGACGGAATTCAACGTTGGAACCGAAACCGCCTGTCGTAACGATAACGCCTTTATCAGCCATGGCTGTGACGTCTTGACCTTTGTGTTTAGCCTTAACACCGACAACTCTGCCGTCTTTCATGATGAGTTCTGTAGCCGAAGTTTCCAAGAATACTTTGACTCTATCAGGACCGTACTTAGCCAATTGTTTTTCGAGGGTAACAACATAAGTGTTGCCGCCGGCAGGATTTGGATAGTGGCTTCTTTGATAAAGCGCACCGGTAGCTGCGCCGACTTTAGGATTGAACTTCAATCCCATGCCTTCAAGCCACAAGAGAGCGGAAGGAGCATTGTCAGCAAGAACTTTAACCAGTTTCGGGTCGCTGACGTTGTGACCGCCCTTCATAGTTTGTTCGAAATGCTTCTGAGGATTGTCTTCGATGCCCAAAGCTTTCTGATACTTTGTGCCGGAGGCGTTCAATGCACCGCCGCAGACATTAGTGGAACCGCCCAAGAAGCCGAGTTTTTCGATGATGATAACCTTAGCACCGTGTTCCAAAGCAGAAACCGCACTGGCCAAACCTGCTCCGCCGCCTCCGACGATAACGACGTCAGCACGTTCTGTGACGGGAGCCTTGTTAGCGTCTGTAATGCGCTTGTTGAAATCGCCCTTTTCAGCGCCTGCTTGCTTCAAGCAGTCCTTAATGGCGCCGAGAAGCTGGAAGCTTGTTACGGAAGCACCGGAAACGATATCAATGTTTGTAGACTGGTTCTTGATAACGCTGTCTTCGAGTTTCTTGATAGCAACTTTACCGACGCCCGGGCTTTCCAGGTCTTTAGTTGCGATGGAAGCAATTTTGCCGCCTTTGATATCAACGGTCACGGTAATCGGTGCATTGTGCCCGGTGACAGTCTTTGTGTATGTACCGTCTTTGACGGCTGCAGAGCATGTACCTGCAATTGCAAAGGCAGCTAAAACGGCCAATGTTAACTGTTTCATAACAAAACCTTTGATTTGAAGTTAAGTGGTAATGAGGGTTTCTTGGTTTGCCGGCCCTCTCCGGTATCTAATTAAGGAACCTTAAGCTCTCTGAATTCGTGGCATTCGTCGCACAAGAGAACTGGTTTCTTGTGACCGCGGT
>OGKG01000822.1_pt1 | contig 39514 bp, 32 predicted proteins | sample 1572201 | NCBI WGS metagenome assembly OGKG01 (sample SAMEA2582146, study PRJEB24529) | metagenome | biome: Human gut stool | place: China | collected 2011 | reverse complement strand
ATAGAAGATTTATAGATTCTGATTTTCTAGTTAGAGGTTATATTATAATGGTAGTTCCCGTTTCTATATTAGGTCTTTTCATCTTTATGTTTTTAAATCTTTTCATTCTAAATTTCTTTTACATTTCTTCTCCGACATCCGTATCTCTTTCGGGTTCGGGGTGCTGTATGACGCGGTAGGTGGTGGTTACCTGTTTGCCGTCGACGAGGGTGATGATGTCGAAGTATGCTTGGCGGTCAGCCCCCGTGGTGTTCAGCTGGAGTAGGAATTGCCGGAAGAAGCCGGGAGGTGTTTTTTCGTTTTGGGAAATCATTCCGTCCGAAGGGATATGCCGGGACGGGTAGAATGAAGTCTCGAGTGTAATCCAGTCCACGTCCGGCAGGTTGATGATTACCGGTTTGCCTCCCGGGGTAAGGATGGAGAATGGCGAGAGGTTGTCCGATAATGTTGAGATTCTTGTTGCCGAGGGGCGTATGCCGCCGCCACTGCTCATGTTCGAGTTTAACGGAGGCACGTGGATGGTGTTGTCCTTGATGTACAACTCGTCGGTTTTGTGCCCGCTTTCGAGGCGTATGGCGGCGGATGATGCCATTCGTGCCTCGTCTTCGGCGGTGACGGGTTGCTGTATGACGGTATAGCGGCGTTCTTTTATGATGGTGTCGGTAGGAGAGCCCGTGTCGTCGTTGACGACGAGAGCCCGGCGGGTGACAAGTTGTGCTTGTCGTTCTTTGCCGGTGAGGTTGTCGCCGACGGCATAGACGTAAAGCGGGGGGATAGCGTCCATTAATTCGATATCGGAGGATGAAACGTAGAGCCAGTCTTCGGTGGAGTATGCCGATAATGTTTTCCTGTTACCCTCGGTGGAGGATACATGGATATATTTTCCTGTCGGGATTACGGCGTTGGCGTCGTTGGCGGACGCAAACGCCGGCAGGTAGACGGTGGTGCTGAGCGTCATGTCCGGCTCGGTGATGTCCGTGGTCGTGCCGTTATCGAGTACCTTCACCGTGGGAAAATCGGATACCGGGGTGTCGTTATTACTTAAAATATCGAGCACGAGAGTCCATTCGTCGTATTTGTACGAACCGTCGGCGGAGCGGGTGATAAAGGTGAGAGTGCTGCTTTCGGGGCGTAGCTTTTGCGTGCTGACGCTGCCTGTTCCTGCTCTCCCGGATATGCCGCTACCGCTCGCGGGGGTGTTCCCGGGCGTTAAACTCATGCTTTGGAGGATGGGAGGCGCTCCTCCTCCGCTATCGTCGCTTTGGACTTCACCAAGGGTGGTTTGCCATGCCCCGGACGGGGTGGAGGTGCTTGTCCCGATTTTAATCTTGTCTGCAAATTCGGGTGGGATGACGATGCCCACGGGGGCGGAGTTGCCGTCGGCTCCCGTGATGGTAAGGAAGGACGATGCGTCCGTACCCGAATATACCCGAATAACGCGGGCGGATTGTTCGATGTCGGCGGCGTATTTGCCCCGATTGACGATGGCTCTGTTCACGAGACCGCCACTAACGGCGGGTGCGAGCGTGTATGCCGTGTTGTACTCGCCGGGGAGCGGGGTGTCGATGTCGCTGCCCTCGTTCCACGGCGCCACCTCGATGGTGGCACTGACGTTGTTCCCGTCGTTGCGCACGCGGAGGAGGTAGCGGGTGTTGGGCTTGAGCGTTGCTTCGACGGTGATGGTTTGTAACGTGCCGTTGAGAGTGCCGGTGATGGTGATTTTGTTTTTCTCCTCGCCGGAATAAGGGTAGAGGTAGAGAGCACCCGCGATGTATTCGGCGTTGCTGATATCGGAAGACGTTCCTATTTGCATACCTCGTTTCTCTAACGTGTAGGGAGGGAAAAACATGATGTTGCTTTTGTAACTTCCGTTGATTTGGGTAATCGTGAATCCCGTGGTGGCGGGGTTGCTGATGTCAAGACGCGCGACGAGGCGGTAGAGGGTGATGGGAAGCCCCTCGGCGAGGTACTCGGCGGAGAAGGGTTCGTCCACCTCTGTATAGCTTCCGTCGTTCATGGCGAGGCGTTTGGGGACGGTGCCGGTGGCGGGGAGGTAGGTATCGATACCTGTGTTTGCGCCTGTCCATGCCGCTATGTCCGCGTACGGGGTGGCGCTTGTCCGGTCGCTGCCGACGGGGATTGCCGTGTATGTCCTTGCCGTATTGTTGTCGTTTGCCACGGCGAGGAAACGGCGGAGGCGGTCGTCCTTGGGAATGCCGATGGCGGCACGGTAGCCGTCGGCATCGGGAACGAGCGTGAAGTCGTTGCCATTACCGCCGGGGGCGTACTTGTACACGCGTTCGAGGGTATAGTCCGCCTTGGCGGTGGCATCGTTGCCGTCCTGCGCGAGGTTGACGAAGCAGTAGATGTCGAGCGTGTTGACAACGGCTTCGGTTTCAATTATTTTATTGTCTGCCCGGGAGAGAATACCCGCCTCGCTTTTGGCTGTCGCCGCTTTACCCATGCCGCCGAGAGTGAGGGTGACCGCCTGCTCGCCGGGGTTCAGGCGGACGGGCAGGGTGGGATCGGTCGTGTCGAACGGCTTCTCGTCGGTGCAAGCTACGGCTATTAGCACGAGAAGCAATTGAAAATTGAAAATTGAAAGTTGAAAATGAGGGGTTCGCCAAAGGGTTCGCCTGTGGCGAGTTGCAGGTTGCAGGTTGCCGGGAGGCGCGGGTATGGTAGGGTGTGCTTTCATGGTTGTTTATTTATTTTAGTTTCTATATTTTTGATTCCTTTTATTCTTTTCCTTTCTCTCATTTTCAATTTTCAACTTTCAATTTTCAATTGTTAATTGGCTCCGATGTTTCCTCCCTCTTCCCACCCGGAGGTGTTGGTTTGGAAGATGAGGGTTTGGTCTTTGCCGATTTGTATGGTGAGGTCGAATTCTTGTCGTATGTTGTCCGTGAGCCGTATGCCCATCGTCCGGAAATACGTGCTGAGGGCGACGGGGGTGATGAGTGGCGTACCGTCACGGGTGAGGTGGACGGTGGGGCGACATTCGTCGGTGAGCCGCAAGGTGGTGAAGTTCGCCTTGACCTTGCCGCCGGCGAAGCCCGCCTGCACGGTGTACGTGCCTTTGCCTGCCTCGTCGTCATGACAGGGAAGGGTATAGTCGCCCCACGGGGAGCCTCCCGTGAAGCGGTAGCCGAGGGGTATGCCCTCGACGCACATGACGGGAGCGCCGTCGCCGCGGGCAATGGCGGGCAGCACCCCGTCCGCCCACTCGACGGTGAGGTTCAGCCGGGCGTGGGCGTGCATCAGCCCCACCCGGAGGCGGGTGACGCCGTGGCGGGGCACGGTGAACGAGGTGTTCCCGTGGTAGAGCCGCCCGACGCAGAGGTGGTGCGGGATGTCGTCGCCGCCGTGGCGGGAGGCGTTGTCCCGCGGTCGGGGATGCAGGTGACTCTCGGGCAGGTGGCTCGTGTCGGGGGTAACGTTCCGGAAGGTGCAACCGTCGGGCAAGGTGTTTGTCCATGTAATGAGGTTGTATTTACCCGGCGGAAGGCGGAACGTTCCCACCCCGGCACGGCATGAGTCACCCGGAAATTCGCCCACCAGCAAGCCGGTGGAGTCGTAAACGAATTGCCGGATGCCCGCCGCGGGAAATTCTCCCGAGGTGATGGATTGCCCGTCACTGCAAGTGTAGTCCACCCACACGTTGTAGGGACAGACAGCCAGTTCGGGGTCGAGGGTGCAGCTGGTGAGGAAAAAAAATAATTTTAGATTTATGATTGACGATTTAAGATTAAAAAACCGATTGATTTTAGATTTATGATTTAGAGTCGCCTTCGGCGAGTTACAGGATTCATTCGCCTTCGGCGAGTTACAGGTTGCAAGTTGCATTTGCCTGCGGCAAGTTGCAGGTTGTTTTACCGGTGTTGGGGACGGTATTCCAGCTCCTCCTCTGTTTATAGAGGAGGTGGCAGCGGAGCTGACGGAGGAGTTTGTTGAGGCGGTAGTGCCACAACTCCCTCCCCCTTCCGGGGTGCTCCCTCTATAAACAGAGGGAGAGCTGGAATACTCTTTCGTCTTCGGTAAACTTTTCATCTCTATTATTCTAAATCTTTCTCATTTTCAACTTTCAACTTTCAATTTTCAATTGTTAATTGTTTTCTCCCACTCCACCACGAACTCCGTGCGTCGCAGGCGGGGGAATATATCTTTGAGCATATCGCGGTAAGGGTCGCCGTTGCGGAGGCGGATGAGGCGTGCTTCCCTGCCGTCGAAGATGTTGCATTCGCGGATGATTTGGAGTACTTCTTCCTTGTAGGGTTTGTCGGATTCGCGCAGAAGCCGGACTGTACCCTCCCAGTCTTCGGCGACGGAGTAGGCACGGAATAAGGTTTGGTCTATCGCGGGGTATGCCCGGCAGAGGTGCTTGAGCACGTTTGCCACCCGCAGGGCGGCGAGGTGCGCGTTGTGGTCGTATTTTCCCTCGGGGGAAGCGTAACCCGTGAGCGTGACGGAACGGATGGTGACAGTGGTATCCGCCAACAAAGGACGCAGTACGCTGTCGATGCGGGACAATTCCTGTCGATTGTCGCCGAAATCGGGCAGGAGGGGTGTCCTCCCGACGGGATAGGCGAGATACATGATTCCCCGGCAAGAATGGTCGGCTAGTGCGTCGAGGGAATCGAGTAATCTTTCTTTCAGCACGATGAATTGCCGGATGGTTTCGCGAGCTTGCCGCAGGCTGTCGGATAGTGCCGCGTGGTCATCGCGCAACACGGTGTACTCGTCGGTGAGCGACACGTCGGGTATGACTGTCTGTACGCCTAGAATTTCGTCGGCGAGACATTCGCTGGTAAGGTAGCGAATGCCGAGAGCTGCATCGCGCATCCACGGGCTATAGGGTACTGTGACGGTATATTGCAGGGCGATGTCATGTCCCCGACGGAAGCGTAGTTCCCGGTAAATTTTGTCGGGAAGCCGGGTGAGTGCTGTTTCCCGGGCGTCGAGCTTTGCCCTGCGCTTGCCGGCGATGATGACGGCGGGAAGGGGGTTTTCCTTGCCCTTGCTCGCGAGCAGGGGTATAATGGTGACGGATGCTTTCCTCGACAATTGAAGACCGCGGGTAGTTACCGACAGTTGTACCGTGACGCTGTCGTCGGCGAGCGATACCCGTTCGAGAGTCACGCTTACCCGCGGGTGGAAGAATGCGGTGTCCGGCACGGTGGTGTTCGCGGTGGCGGTTTCGGTAACGTTCGCGAGGAATAAGAATAATATAATATAAGGTATTATTTTCATTTTCTCGTGTTTAGTTGATAAAAAACATGAGTGTCACGGCGGCTTTCGTGGGACCGAAGTAGTCGCGTTTGTAGCGAGCTTTGATATCGGCACAACCGGAACATTGGTATTTGTCGTATCGCAGCCGAATGTAGCCCAGTCCGAATGCCGCCTCCACGCCCCACCGTTTGCCGACAACCCAATGGTAGCCGTAAGTGATACCCGCCCCGAAGAGAGGTCCCCGGTAGTGATAGTTTTTCAAGCTCTTGATAAAGGATACGCCCCCGATATCGAACCGTCCGACGAGAGCATGTACCCCGGCGAAGTGTCCCTCGAAAGTGCGGCAGAACCAATAGCGTAGTTCGGGTTGGAACAGGTAATGGCGCAGGGAGGTGTTGCCCTTGAAATCTACAAGGTTGTAGGCTCCCCAAAGATCCACGGTCAGGCGGGGATGGACGGCGAACTCGATACCGAAGTTTGGCGTCGCGGTGGCGGCATGCAGGAGATTGGTTTTTATCGCCACGTGGCGTTGTGCCTGTGTCGTGATGACGGTTAGTAATAACAGTAAGCCGATACCTACCCATGTCGTGATATGATGGGACGCGTGTTTTTTCATAGTTCGAGGGTTTTAAGAAAAGGATAGAGAAAGTTAGCAATAACTGATCTGGGATAGTACACCCCAAAAATGGTGAATAACTCGTAGTCGTTTGACAGTTCGCGGGTTCTCTTCCTGTATAGCATTTCGACGACGCGCTCGACATACTCGTCAATAGCGGGGCAGGAGTACAAGGGTTGCAGCGTGTGAGTGATATCGTTGCAGAGAGGGAGTAGCGAACGGAAATACAGTTCGCAATAGAAATTATTGAGATCGGCGAATTGTATTTCCAAGGTTTGTCCCGGATTGAGTATTTCCACTTCCCATGCCGTGTTTGCCGGGATGAAAACAAGTTTACCTTTCCCCGCCCGACAACGGTCGAATCCGGGTATAGAAACTATACCGTCTCCGTCCAGAATAATAATCACAAGATTTTTATCTGAAGCCTCTTTTTCTATCCGACAGCTTTTAGGATAAATGTTTGCTGTTAAACACAATCCTCCTGTTCTGTCTTGATATTCAATGTTGCGATCCTCACTTGCACGCATCTTTTCAAGATTGTTTCACGTATTATTAAACGTTCGTTTAATAATATAAAAAAGAGTGTACTAAAATACCATATTATAGCTATACAGGTAATATATGATTTTATATATTTAATGTAATATTATTGAGTTGATATATAATTGATATCAAGAATGTTAGATGTCAAACTCACGCAAAGGTTTGCGTTTTTTTGAATTTATTTAGTCCATTAACAAAAAAAACAATACCTTTGTATCATAAATTCAACGATTTTTGATATATTTTTAATCTCGTTTTTGGTACTCTATGTTTTTGTAAATCTTTACTTTAGGGGAGAGTAAGTTGTCGTTTTCCTATGCCTTTTATTATGCGAGAAGTATTTTGGACGCTGTAAACGAGTGTTTTGTAAAAATCGCCAGTGTGGAGTATGATTTTAATGTAAAAATTGCCATTTGGAAAAAATACCTATCTTTTATGATTATGGAATACAATTATGGAAACGATAAAATGAATACTTGAAGATCGGATTGTAGAACGGATAACGCCCGGTAAGGCTATATTGATTTTTGGCGCTCGACGTGTGGGTAAGACGATTCTCATGCGTAAGTTGGTAGACAATTATCCCGGACGAGCGATGATGCTGAACGGGGAGGATTTTGACACATTGGCTCTGTTGGAAAATCGTACCATAGCGAACTATCGTCATTTGCTGGAAGGAGTAGAATTGCTTGCTATTGATGAGGCACAGAACATTCCTTATATCGGCAATATACTAAAACTGATCGTGGATGAAGTCGATGGTATCCGTGTGTTGGCAAGTGCGTCATCATCATTTGACTTGCTTAATAAGACCGGGGAGCCATTGGTCGGTCGGGGTACACAGTTTTTGCTTACGCCTTTTTCCCAGCGTGAAATAGCGCAGACGGAAACGGCACTGGATACTCGCCGGAATCTGGAGGCACGCTTGATCTACGGTTCGTATCCGGAGGTAGTGATGGCTGGTAGTTTTGAATGTAAGACAGATTACCTGCGTGATATCGTCAGTGCTTATCTGTTGAAGGATATTCTAACTATTGACGGCTTGAAGAATTCTAATAAAATGAGAGAGTTGCTCCGGCTCGTTGCCTTTCAATTGGGGTGCGAAGTTTCTTATGAAGAACTGGGAAAACAACTTGGCATGAGCAAGACTACAGTAGAGAAGTATCTCGATCTGCTGGAAAAAGTGTTTGTCGTGTATCGCTTGGGAGCCTATTCCCGCAATTTGCGCAAGGAAGTGACTAAAGCCGGGAAATGGTACTTTTATGACAATGGTATTCGGAATGCTATTATCGGGAATTTTTCGCCTTTGGCTATCCGGCAGGATGCCGGTGCGCTTTGGGAAAATTACTTGATAGGAGAACGACGAAAGAGGAGTTTGAATGACGGAACAGGGAAAGAGTTCTATTTTTGGCGCACTTATGACAAGCAAGAGATAGATTTAATAGAAGTGCACGCCGAGCAACTTACCGCCTTGGAGATCAAGTGGGGAAACAAAATGCCTCCTGTGCCGAAAGCCTTCGGGGAAGCATACCCTCACGCGGAGTATCACGTGGTGAACAGGGATAATTATTTGGAATTCGTGTAAGCGGTTAAATAATTTGTCTTTTCCAGAGTTTATGCAAAAAATCGGTTGCCGGTAAAATTTCTACACCGTTCATGACGCGTGGGGTGCGATCGAGTGACACGACGATTAGGCGCGCCTCGGGATGTTCCTCGCTAAAAGCTTTTAATCCTTTCAAGTGGCGGGATTGTACTTCTTCCGTGGATTTGATTTCAATAGCAATTTTGGCATCTCCCAGTATCGCGTCCACCTCGTAGCCGGATGTCGTGCGCCAATAAGATAGGGTATTGGTATTGTCAGTGTACCCGAGGTAAGCGATGAGTTCTTGAATGATGAGATGTTCAAAAGCATGCCCGAAATCGACGGAGCCGGGAGCTAGTTCATGACGTTTTGTTAGATAATTGACAATCCCCACGTCGAAATAATAGAATTTTGGAGATTGTATTAATCGTCTTTTGATGGCTTTCGCGTATGCCGGAATCATATATCCCAACATGGTTTCGGATAGAATGGAGAAATATTCTTTTATCGTGGGTGCGCTAACACCTGCATCGGTGGCAATGTTGTTATAATTGACAATTTCCCCGTTTGTAAGAGCTGCAATTTCAAGGAAACGGCTGAATGAATTCAAGTTTCTTGTTAGTGCTTCCGCTCGTATCTCTTCTTGTAAATAGTCGCCAATGTATGCTTGTAGGCGTTTATGCGGGTTTTCTATTAAATAATGTCTGGGAAGCATACCGTTGTTGACAGCGCGTATCAGATTGAAGTCGGGGAGTTCCTCGCTAACAAAGGGGTAGAGTACGTTTCGCACGGCACGTCCCCCTAGTAGATTTGCTCCGCTTCGTTTTAGTTTTCGTGCACTTGACCCGCATAATATGAAACGAATGCCCCGATTGGTGATAAGCCAATGCACTTCATCCAATAGTTCCGGAACTTTCTGTACTTCATCTATAATGACTAAGTCCGATTCTCCGGATAACATAAGTTCCTCCCGTAAAAGTGACGGACGACGGTGTAAACGTTCGAATTCATCTGCTTTTAGCAGGTCGTAATATTTTGCTTCGGGAAATAAACTATTTAGCAATGTACTTTTCCCCGTTTGTCGTGCTCCCCATAGGAAAATGCTTTCTGTTTTAGCATCGTCTAGTTTTAAGTATCTTGTTATCATTGTATAGTGCTTTAGAAAATCATGAAAATCTAAAGTGCAACTTTAGAAAATCATGAAAATCTAAAGCACAACTTTTGATTTTCACAAAACAAAGATATGGAATTTTCTATTTTCTGTGACATTTTCTGTGACATTTATTCGGAATCTTCCTCCGTTTCCTTTTTGGGTTTCCCCTCGACGATGATGACGATTTCGCCTTTTACACCTTTTTCGGTGAAGTGTGTGATCAGTTCTTTGAGAGTACCCCGCTGGAAGTCCTCGAAGAGTTTGCTGATCTCGCGGGCAACACAGGCATGGCGGCTTTCCCCGAAAAATTCAGCCATTTGCTCTAACGCTTTGACAAGGCGGAAAGGGGATTCGTAGAAAATCATCGTGCGGTCTTCCTCGGCGAGGGAGATGAGTTTTTTTTGCCGTCCTTTCTTTTGCGGCAGGAATCCCTCGAAGCAGAAACGGTCGCAGGGAAGCCCCGAATTGACGAGGGCGGGCACGAAGGCAGTTGCCCCGGGCAGACATTCGGTTTCTATACCTTGCTCTATACAGGTACGGACGAGCAGGAAGCCGGGATCGGAGATACCGGGTGTGCCCGCGTCACTGATCAAGGCGACGTCCTCTCCGCGGGCGATGCGTTCGGCGATGCGGCTCACTTGCTGGTGCTCGTTGAACTTGTGGTGCGAGAGCAGAGGGGTGTTGATCTCGTAATGCTTGAGCAATTTCGCGGATGTGCGGGTGTCCTCGGCAAGCACGAGAGGTACTTCTTTTAATATACGGAGTGCTCTTAGCGTGATGTCTTCAAGGTTGCCGACGGGGGTAGGGATAAGGTACAGTTTTGCCATATAATTTGAAAATTGAAAGTTGAAAACTGAAAGTGAGGTTTCAAGATTCAACGATTTAATATCCGCAAAGGTAGGAATATATCTATGATTTTATTCATAATTTGACGATATTTCTCTTTTAGAGAGGAGATGCCCGCCGAGTGTTTGGGGTGATTTACAGAGATTTGGGAACGTAAATATCGCTAAAAGCGTGTGTTAGTGAAAAAAAAATAGTGATTTCTTTGGTTGGAATGAAATTTGCCGTATATTTGCAACCGCTAAAGCAAAATATGGTCCGTTCGTCTAGGGGCTAGGACGCAAGATTCTCATTCTTGTAACACGGGTTCGATTCCCGTACGGACTACAAAGCTGATAATAATCGGCTTAGCGATGGTCCGTTCGTCTAGGGGTTAGGACGCAAGATTTTCATTCTTGTAACACGGGTTCGATTCCCGTACGGACTACAAAGTTGAATTAAATTAATTTGTAGAGATGGCAAATCATCAATCATCAGAAAAAAGAATACGGCAGAGCGAGAAGAGAAAATTACATAATCGTTACTACGCTAAAACTGCTAGAAATGCCGTTAGGAAACTACGTGCGTTGACTGAGAAAGAGGCTGCAGCAGATTTGTTACCGAAAGTTTCATCTATGTTAGATAAGCTTGCGAAAAAGAATATTATCCACAAAAACAAAGCTGCAAACTTGAAATCGAAGTTGGCTTTGCACGTGAATAAGCTGTAATTTCAATAGACATAAGATATTAGGGTAATAGGTCTTGAGCTTGTTACCTTTATTTTTTATGTGTCGGGTAATCTTGAGAATTTATTCTTAAGATTTTTTTTATTTTGAAAAAAATGGTTACATTACCGGCTGTAAAGATAAGGTTATGGCTGGAGAATATATTCCTATTTCCTCGTGGGCGGAGGATGATAAGCCCCGGGAAAAGATGTTGGCGAACGGCGTCGCCACGCTTTCCACAAATGAGTTGCTCGCTATCCTGTTGCGATCGGGAAGCGGCGGGGAGTCTGCTCTTGATCTTGCCCGGCGTATGCTGGCGGATTGCAATAATGACTTGAATACTTTGGCGCGTTTGTCCGTGACGGATTTCATGAACCGTTACAGGGGAGTGGGCATGGCAAAAGCAGCCTCGATTATCGCCGCGGTGGAGATCGGGCGGCGCAGAGCGTTGGCTGCCGCCCGAGAAGAGCCCGTGCTGACGACAAGCCGGGATCTGTATGACTATCTGCAACCGCTCATCGGGGATTTGGATCACGAGGAGTTCTGGGTGGTTACCCTTTCGAGTGCCTGTCGGATAAAGTCATGTGAACGTTTGTTCTCCGGAGGTATGGAAAACACGATTATCGATATCCGGATGGTGTTCCGGAAAGTGTTGGAAGCCAAAGCGTGTTCTATCGTTATCGCGCACAACCACCCTAGCGGTAACAATCGTCCGAGTCCGCAGGATATTGCTCTGACGAAAAAGATTCAGGAAGCGGGAAGGTTGTTGGATATCATTCTGCTTGATCATATTATCGTTTGCCCCGATCGATATTATAGTTTCGCGGATAATGGGATGTTGTGAATTTTAGATTTGATGATTTTAGATTTTAGATTGAGGGCGTAAATCACTTAATTGTTATATCTTTGTGGCAGCATATTGTGCCACATTGACACTCGTTTTGTTTGTCAATGTGGCATGTTGACTTGTTGGCAGGGATTTTGCTTGAAAAAAGTAGCTTAATTTGTTTATTCATAAAAAAATATATACGATATGTCAGAAGAGAAGAGAGCGACTCACGAGGAAGAACTGGAGGAGTCACAGAATGTTGAGAATGAGGTAGAAGAAAAGTCTCACAAGAAGAAAGAGGATAAATCTTGCAAAAAGGAAGAGAGTAAATTGGAAGAGTTGGGACAAAAGCTGGCGGAGATGAATGACAAATATCTGCGGTTGTCGGCGGAATTTGATAATTACCGGAAACGTACTTTGAAAGAGAAAATGGAATTGACGAAGAGTGCCGGGGAGCAGATATTGACAAATATTCTGCCTGTGGTGGATAACTTCGAGAGAGCCTTGAAGAGTATGAGCGTGTCAAAGGATGTGGCAGCCTTGAAAGAAGGGGTGGATTTGATCTATGCTAATTTCAAGACGTTCCTAACGCAAAACGGTGTAAAGGAGATCGAGACGGACGGGGTGGATTTCAACACGGATATTCACGAGGCTGTGACCACTATTCCCGCGCCGACTCCCGAATTGAAGGGGAAAGTGCTGGATTGTATCGAGAAAGGATATTATTTGAACGATAAGGTGATGCGTTTCGCGAAAGTGGTTGTAGGCGAATAAATTAAGATTGCGTGGTAATGGAAAAGAGAGATTATTATGAAGTGTTGGGCGTGTCTAAAAATGCCGATGCTACCGAAATAAAAAAAGCGTATCGCAAATTGGCATTGAAGTATCATCCGGATAAGAACCCGGGTGACAAGGAGGCAGAGGAGAAGTTCAAGGAGGCAGCCGAGGCGTACGATGTGTTGAGCAATGACGATAAAAGGCGCCGTTACGACCAGTTCGGACACGCCGGGATGGGTGGTGCCGGTGGTTTCGGAGGTGGAGGTATGAGCATGGATGATATCTTCTCTCATTTTGGGGATATCTTTAGTGGAATGGGCGGTTTTGGCGGCTTCAGCGGTTTCGGCGGGGGCGGACGTTCAGCCCGTAGGGTGAACCGGGGTACGAATCTGCGGGTGAAGGTGAAATTGAACCTGCAAGAAGTAGCTACCGGAGTTGAAAAGAAAATTAAAGTGAAAAAATACGTGGCTTGCCAGCATTGTAGCGGCACGGGTGCGAAAGACGGGAAGTCTTTCACTACTTGCTCGACCTGTAACGGTTCGGGACAGGTTACCCGAGTGCAGAATACAATTCTCGGTGCCATGCAGACGACTTCCACCTGTCCCACTTGCGAGGGTGAAGGAAAGATTATCAACGAGAAGTGTACCTATTGTAACGGAGAGGGCGTGTTGTTGTCGGAAGAGGTGATCACGATTAATATTCCGGCAGGGGTGGCAGAAGGGATGCAGCTGTCATTGGGCGGTAAAGGCAATGCTGCCCGTCGCGGAGGTGTGAATGGAGATTTGATTGTGCTGGTGGAAGAAGACGAGCATCCTGATCTGGTAAGGGACGGCAATGATTTGTTGTATAACGTGTTTATCGGTTACCCCGAAGCGGTTTTGGGAGAAACGGTAGAGATTCCGACGATAGAGGGTAAGGTGAAAGTGAAAATAGAGGCAGGAACTCAACCGGGTAAAATATTGCGTTTGTGCGGAAAAGGTTTGCCGGACGTGAACGGGTACGGGAAAGGTGACCTGTTGGCGAAGGTGAACGTGTGGATTCCGAAGAACTTGTCGAAAGACGAGAAAAAGTTAGTGGAGAAAATGAAAGAAACGACCGGATTCAAGCCCGGAAGTAATGACAAGAAAAGCATATTCTCCAAGATGAAGGATTTTTTTGAATAGAACAAATTTATGATTACACTGACACAACTGGAATATATTGTAGCCGTTGATGAGCATCGGCATTTTGCCACGGCAGCGGATAGTTGCTTCGTGACACAGCCGACGCTGAGTATGCAAATCAAAAAGTTGGAAGACGATCTCGGTGTAATCATTTTTGACAGGAGCCGACAACCGGTGGTGCCCACGGATATCGGGGCAAAACTGATCGCTCAGGCACGGACGGTTTTATCGGCGACACAAAGAATAAAAGAAATTATCAACGAGGAAAAACAGGAGGTGGCAGGCTCTTTGAAGATCGGGATTATTCCCACGTTGGCCCCCTACCTGTTACCTATTTTTATAGGGGATTATATCCGCCGTTATCCAGCCGTGAAGGTCGAGGTTGAGGAGTTGGTATCCGAAGAGATTATCAAGCGATTGAAACGGGACACGTTGGACGCGGGTATTTTTGTTACGCCTTTCCATGACGAGAAGATCGTGGAACGCCCCGTCTTTTATGAAGAAATGATGATCTACGCTCACGCCGGTCATGAACTTTTGAAGAAGAAAGACGTAGAAATACAGGATATCGCCACTCCCGATATATGGATGCTGGGTGACGGTCATTGTTTTCGCGATCAAGTGGTGAACTTGTGCGATATGCACGACACGCAGCACAAGAACCTGCCCTTTGATTTCGAGAGCAATTCGTTGGAAACATTGATGAAGATCGTGGATAGGGAAGGCGGTTTTACTTTAATCCCGGAACTGGCATTGTTGTATATGACGGAGGAGAAAAAAAAGCAAGTTCGTTCGTTCACGACCTATAAGCCTTTGCGGGAGGTGAGCGTGATTTATTCGCGCCACTACACGAAGCAGAAGTTGATAGACCTGCTTTGCGAAGATATCAAACAGGTGGTCCCCTCGGGAATGTTGAAGAAGGAAAGAGGGAGGATCGTCGAATGGAAAAAATAAGATAAATGTAATACCCTAAGAAGATGGATAGTATCAAGAAGAGTTTTTTAGAGGCACAGCAGGTGTTGGCTGATTTTGTGGCGGATGACGAGAAGTTGAAACAGGTCGGGTTGGCAGCCGAGATATTATCCCGGATTCTGAAAAGCGGCGGTAAGGTGATTAGCTGCGGTAATGGCGGTTCCATGAGTGACGCCATGCATTTCGCGGAAGAACTTACAGGACGCTTCAGGGGTGACCGCCCGGCATTGCCTGCCGTGGCGATTTCCGACCCGACGCATTTGACGTGTGTAGCGAATGACTTCGGTTTTGATTATGTGTTTTCCCGGTACGTGGAGGCGCACGGGAAAGCGGGAGATGTCCTGCTGGCTATCAGCACGTCCGGTAATTCGGCAAATGTCGTGAATGCCGTGAATACAGCGCATGATCGGGGAATGCTGGTGATCGGGCTGACAGGTAAGGACGGCGGTAAGATGAAGAATTTATGCGATGTGAATATTTGTGTCCCGTGGAATGGTTATTCCGACCGGATACAGGAGATTCATATCAAGATTATTCACATCTTGATAGAACAGATCGAGTTGCATTTGTTCGGTGAATAGATATAAAGGTGTATGACACATATTTTTTTTAAACGAAATAGTTATGGGAAATAAAATTAATGACCCTATCGCCCGATTGATGGGGTTGAGGTACAAGTCACATCCGTGGCATGGGTTGGATATCGGGCCGGATTTTCCGGCAGTGGTGACGGCATTTATCGAGATGGTGCCTACCGATACGGTGAAATACGAGTTGGATAAAGTGAGCGGTTATATCAAGATTGACCGTCCGCAGAAGTATTCAAACGTGGTTCCTGCGTTGTACGGTTTTTTGCCGCAGACTTATTGCGGGGATCTGGTTGCTGACTATTGCATGGAGCAAACCCAGCGGGCGGATATACACGGTGACGGCGACCCGTTGGATATTTGCGTGTTGACAGAGAAAACGATATCCCACGGGGATATTATTGCAGAGGCTCGCCCGATCGGGGGATTCCGTATGTTGGACAAGAACGAGGCTGACGATAAGATTATCGCCGTGTTGAAACATGATGCCACGTATAGTATTTATAACGATATATCCGAGTTGCCACACGTGGTGATCGATCGTTTGAAACACTATTTCCTGACCTACAAGGATCTTCCGGGAGAAGAACGCCGCACGGAAATTACCCACGTGTATAATAAGGAAGAAGCCTACGAGGTGATTCGTAGAAGTGCGGAAGACTACAAAAATCACTTCCAAGGCTTGGAGGATATCTTGAGTCGGGTTTAAACGTGAATTGATTCTGTGATTGTCGATTGATTGATTTCGTGATTCTATAATCACCTAATCGTCAATCATAAAATCACTGAATTTTTTTATCCTCCCCACCCTTCGCGATCGAGGCTGCGATACTGTATGGCTTCGGCGATGTATTCGGGTTTTATTTTTTCACTGTGTTCCAAGTCCGCTATTGTGCGGGATAGTTTTATGATGCGGTCGTATGCTCTGGCTGATAGGCCGAAACGTTGCATAGCGATTTTCAGCAAGGCGGTGCATCTATCATCCAAAAGACAATATTTTTTCAACAGAGGTGACGTCATCTGGGCGTTGCAATATATGCCTTGATGCTCGCGGAATCGGGCAGTCTGTATTTCTCTGGCGGCAATCACCCGCTCGCGAATGGCGGCACTGGGTTCGCTTTCGGTGTTGCTGGTCATTTTATCCAGTTCGACGGGGACGACTTCGATATGTATGTCAATGCGATCAAGCAGGGGACCCGATATTTTGGACAGGTATTTATGCACGGCTCCCGGCGGACAGTTGCACTCTTTGGTGGGGTGATTGTAGTAACCGCAGGGACAGGGGTTCATGGAAGCAATGAGCATGATATTTGCCGGGTATTCCACGCTGAATTTGGAACGACTGATAGAAATCATCCGGTCTTCCAGCGGTTGGCGTAAAACTTCCAGTACAGATCTCTGAAATTCGGGTAGTTCGTCAAGGAATAATATTCCGTTATGTGCCAGTGAAATCTCCCCGGGTTGAGGCCAAGAGCCGCCACCGACAAGAGCCACGTTCGAGATCGTGTGGTGGGGGGATCGGAAAGGACGGTTGACGATCAGGGAATTGTTGTTTTGTATTTTTCCCGCGACGGAGTGTATCTTGGTTGTTTCGAGAGCTTCTTCCGTGGTCATGGGCGGCAGGATTGTCGGTAATCTTCGGGCGAGCATGGTCTTTCCCGAGCCCGGTGAGCCAATCATGATCATATTGTGTCCGCCCGCGGCGGCGATTTCCATGGCTCTTTTCACGTTCTCTTGTCCCTTAACGTCTTTGAAATCCAATAATTCGTTGTCGGAGTGCTGTTCCATGATTTTCCGGTCGAACACCGCGGGGGAGAATGATTTTTCTTTTTTCAAGAAAGCAATGACCTCGTTGATATGCCGGAAGCCATATACCTCGAAATCTTGAACAACAGCGGCCTCATTGGCATTCTGATGGGGGAGGATGATTCCTTTGAATCCTTCTTTTTTCGCGTGAATGGCAATGGGTAGTACGCCTTTTACGGCTTGCAGGCTTCCGTCAAGGGACAATTCGCCCATGATGACGTAGTGTTCCAAGTCGGCATCAGGAAGTTGTTCATTGGCAGCCAGAATACCGATACCTATCGGGAGATCGTAAGCGGAGCCTTCCTTCTTCACGTCGGCGGGAGCCATATTGATAATAACTCTTTTACCCGGGATTTTAAGTCCTATTTCCCGGAGGGCGGAATCGATGCGTTGTTGACTTTCTTTCACGGCATTGTCCGGTAATCCCACGATGATGAATTTAGCTCCCCAGAGGATGTTTACTTCTATTGTAATTGTAATAGCATTGATGCCGTACACGGCACCGCCGAATATTTTGACTAACATAACTGTCGATCTTTATTTCACATACAGGCAGGTAAGTTAGGATTATTTTACACGGAAACAAAATGGATAGGGTTATTTTTTCTCTTCGAGTTTTTCCAGTGAAACTTTTTCTCCGTCGAATTTGGCATACGTGAAATGAGTAATCCAGTCTCCCGTGTTGATATAATAGCTGGATTCCGCCAGTTGCATAAAGATGGGAAGGTGGCGATGACCGAAAATGAAGTAATCGATGTGCCGTTCCTGCAATACTTTCTTGCAATACAGCACGATCTCTTCTTTGTCATCTCCCAAGTATTCTCTCGCGTCTATTTTTCCGTTTCCTTTTAGTCGGGAGTGTGCCGACCATCTGTTTGCCAAAGCGATACCCCAGTCGGGATGAATCAGCCGGAAGCATCTTTGCAGGAAACGATTGTGGAAGGCTTTGCTGAGGAAAAGATAGCCTTTGTCATTCGGGTTGAGTCCGTCGCCGTGTCCGATAAGGAAGGATTTCCCGTTCATTTCGATTTCGAACATAGAGGTGTGCAGGATCACCCCACATTCCTTTGCCAAGTAGTCGAACGCCCAGATGTCATGATTTCCGGTAAAAAAATGAACTTTTATCCCGCTGTCGGTGAAATTGGCGAGTTCTGCCAGAAAGCGCACGTGTCCTTTGGGAACCACGTGTTTGTATTCGAACCAGAAATCGAACATATCACCCAACAGGTAGAGCTCCGAGCAAACGGGTTTTATCTTTTTCAAAAAATCCACGAGCATCAATTCCCTTTCCCGGTTATTTTTCAATAGTTTGGCACCCAAGTGTGCATCGGAGAGGAAATAAACGTTCTTACCCTGCATGATGATATGTTCGTTCTGTTTTTATTATTTCTTCAATAAAGTGTTCAAACGATCTTCCAGACGACTGCCGTACAAGTTCTTGCCGACAATCTCTTTTTTCTGGTTGATGATATAGTTTGCCGGAATATTTTTGATGTTCCAGCTTGCGGCAGCTCTGCTTTGCAAACCACCTTCATCCCATACGCAAATCCAGTTGATCTTGTTCTGTTTTATGATTTCTTCCCACAGCAATCTGTTTTTATCCAGACAGACCATGTAGATTTCAACGCCCTGTTTCTTGAATTTGTCATACACCGTTTTCATCTCCTTGATGTATTCCTGACTTTCTTTGGCGGTGATTAGCCCGAAGTCGAGCACGATATATTTATCTTTCAGGGAGAGCAATGATACCGGTTTCCCCTCCGTGTTGGGAAGAGTGATGTCCGGCAGAGAACTTTCCGAGTTGTTGATCACGGCTGCCAATTGCTGGTTGCGGATCGCTTGGGATATTTCTTTCAAATGGTTCATGATCGCTTTCGTGTATTGCGATTCCGGGTACAAAGCGGTTAATGACGATGCCACTACCTTGAAATAATGAAGGTCTTCTATCTCGTCCATGATACCGAGATTTCCTCCGATTTTCTGGTACAGGGCGTAGTAGGATGCCGGAGAGGTCGCGTGTTTGATGATAAAATCCCGGGTGAAGTTGATCTGTTTGTTTATAGCCTCCTCCCAAGCTTTGGCGTATTCTTCTCTTTGTTTGTCGTAAGCAGGCTCCTGCGGCAGCGCCTGATAGGATTTTCTCAAGGAGTCGGTCAGCGTGATCGTGCGATCGAGTTGGAAGTTTAATAATTTGATCCACAATGAATTTTCCGATCCATCTACCCAATAGTTATTCTTGATGTCATCGAGTTTTCCACTTATTTCTATTTTTTCTTCCGGAGTGGCGATGATTGTAACCTGCTCGTTATTAGCGAATTTTAGCGCATAGAAGGTCGGTAGGTCAACATTAATCTTGAAAGTAAACTCTCCTTTCTTGTTAATTTTTGTTGAGTCTATAACTTTCCGGGAACTCACGTCAATTTGTTCCAAGTATACTTTCGTGTTGTCCGCGTCTTTGATGGCTCCGGTGATCTCGACATTCGTTTTCTTGCTGCAAGAAGCGATAAGAACTACAAATAGCCCGAATAGTAATATTTTTCTCATAGTTTGTTGGAATGATAAATAATCTACATCTATATTGAAATTCGAAAGTAATACTTTTTTTCGATTTTTTACATCAATAGAGAGAGAATTTGAATAAAAAAACCGTTAATAAATTGTTAATGCTCTGTTTTAGAGTATGTGGATTGAAATAAAGTTTTATTTTTGCAAACGATGAAACAGCAAAAAATGAATATACGCGCCCTTTTGTTATTGGTTGTTTTCCTTTTAGGGACAATCGGGGTAAATGTGAGTAAGGTGTACTGCCATCGTTGTCAGGAAACTTATTCGCGTTTGATATTCATTCCTGCTGATACGCCGTGTCCTTGTACGCACGGTTGTGTTTGTTGTCACTCGTGCCATAATATGCACAAAAAGAATTGTGATAACGCGAAACAACAGCATACATATTATAAGGTCTACGGCGAGTGGGCTGCTTCTCATTTCGAGGTGCAGTTCAGCGATATGGTGATGGAGGTGGATTCTGCCCCTGTCTTTTCCGATCGTGCTACATCTATTGTCAAATCATTTAATCCTGCCTTGACGTACACGGATAATTCTCCGCCATTGGAGTTGCTGTGTACATTCCGTTGTTGATTTATTTCTGTTCCGTGAAGAAGGAATCCCCGCGGGTCCCTTTCAGACTGGTCGTGCGTGTATGCTTGGCCGAGAAGTATTATGTGTGAATTGAAACTAAAATCAAGAGCGAAAGTAATTGTATGAGAAATCTTTTTATTATGGTGTGTTTGTTCGCGTCCTTCGGATTGCAGGCGCAAACAATTAAAGGCCGGGTTATGGAGGAAACAGCCGATGGCGAGGAACCGCTTGCCGGGGCAAACGTGTATTGGGTTGGAACGAGCAAAGGAGCCGTGACGGACGGTAACGGAGAGTTCAAGTTGAAGTGGGAGAAGGTGGGAAAGTTGGTAATCAGCTTTATCGGTTATCGGTCGGATACTATTCAAGTGAAATCGACGGATAAGTTTGTTACCTGTACGTTGCAATCCGGGGAGTTGTTGGATGAAGTGAACGTGCAAGCCCGGAAGCAAAGTACGGTGATGACGACCAATCGCCCGTTGATCGAGCAATTGATTACCGGGGAGGAATTGTGTAAAGCCGCTTGCTGTAACTTGGGCGAAAGTTTCGAGACCAATGCGTCCGTGGATGTTTCTTACGCGGATGCGGTGACGGGAGCGAAACAGATTCAGTTGCTCGGGCTGACGGGAAAATACGTGCAGATGATGACGGAGAATATGCCTAATTTCAGGGGACTTGCTTCTCTGTACGGGTTGACTTATATTCCCGGTCCTTGGATGTCGGCTATTTCCGTGTCTAAAGGTACCGGTTCGGTTATCAACGGCTACGAGTCGATGGCAGGCCAGATCAGCGTGGATTACAAGAAACCCCGTGATCCGGAATTGTTTTCGGCAAACGTGTTTACCAGTAGCGAGGGGATGTACGAGTTTAACTCTAATTTCAGTATCCGTTTCAATGATAAATGGAGCACGATGTTCCTTTTGCACGGGGACTGGATGGAGGAGCCTCACGACGGGAATAAGGACGGTTTTCTGGATATGCCCGAAAAGACACAGTATAACGTGATGAATCGTTGGGCGTACAAGGATGATTCTTGGTTCCTTCAATTCGGTGGAAAGTTTATCGACGAAACTCGTGAGGGGGGACAAACCTCGCACGGGGGACATGCCGAGCCGAATCCGACCTACGGGCTTTACAAGATAGGTATCGATACGCGTCGTTACGAGGGATTCTTGAAGTTAGGGTATCTGATGCCTCAATACGAGAACACGAGTATGGCATTGCTGCTGAATTACACGGATCACACGCAGGATTCGTATTACGGGAAGAAAATATATAATGCGGGACAAAAGAGTTTCTTCGCTAATTATATTTATCAGTCCATATTCGGGAATAATCCGGGACAGATGTACTCGGCAGGTATTAGTTTTACTTATGACAAGTATGACGAGGATTTCCGCGATCAATTGGTCGTGGCGGACGGACTCGAGGGGGTGGATGCTACTTTCAAGCGCGAGGAGCGTGTTCCGGGGGCTTTCTTCCAGTACACGGGAGAGTTTTTGGACGAGCGGTTTGTCGTGATGGCGGGTTTGCGTTATGATTATCACAATATTTTCGGTAGTATCTGGACGCCCCGGGCTCATATCATGTATAAGCCGGATGAGTTCACGAATATAAAAGCTACTTTCGGGCGGGGATTACGCACGGCGAATATTCTCGCGGAGAATAGCTACCTCTTGGCTTCTGCCGCTAATTTTTACGTGGAAGGTAAGTTATTGGCTAAGAATCCTCACTTGTTGGACGAGTTGAAGATGGAAGATTCTTGGAATTTCGGGGCAAACGTGAACCGGAAGTTTACTTTGTTCGGACGCACGTTGAATGTTAATCTTGATTACTATCACACGAAGTTCAACGATCAAGTGGTAGTGGATAACGAAACGACATTCGATCAGGTGAATTTCTATAATCTGGAAGGGAAGTCCTATTCCAATTGCTATCAGGCAGAGGTGAAATACGAATTGATTCCTCGTCTGGAAGCGACGGTGGCATATCGTTATAATGACGTGAAGACCACGATTAAAGGAGAGTTGAGACGTACCCCGTTTACCAGTCGTTACAAAGGTATGGTGAACTTGTCGTATTTCACGAACCTGAAAAAGTGGCAGTTCGATTTCACCACGCAGTTCAACGGTTCCGGTCGTTTACCCGAACAGGGAGGCATTGCTGATGAGTTTCGGGTTGCACCTCGTTTCGATGCATTCCAGATTATGAACGCTCAGGTGACAAAATATTTCCGCTTGTGGAGTGTTTATGCCGGATGCGAGAATATCGGCGATTTCACGCAGAAAAATCCGATCGTGAACGCTCACGATCCTTGGAGCAGTACGTTCGACTCGTCGAAAGTCTGGGGCCCTCTTCATGGACGTAAATTCTATATCGGTTTGCGTTTTGCTTTAGACCGGAAAGGATGAGATAAAAACTAAAAGATAAAAGTTGAAGACTAAAAATTGATAATAAATAAATATTTGAATATGAAAACAATGAAGATTTTATTTACGCTGGTAGTGTTCGTAATGATGGGTTTAACCGTGAATGCGCAAGCAAAAAAAGATACGACTGTTATTTTCAAGGTGGGAATCCATTGTCCTTCTTGTAAAGCGAAGTTAGACAAGAATATGCCTTTCGAGAAAGGGATAAAGGATTACAAGTTGAATATGAAGGATTCTACCGTGTTGGTGACCTATCGTATGGATAAGAACTCCTTGCCGGGATTGAAAGCGGCTATCGAAAGACATGACGTGAAAGTTCTTGCTTTGTGTGACAAAGACGGTAAAGTTATCAAATGCGACAAAGGACACAAATGTTGCAAAGAAGGTGCAAAAGCAGAGTGCAAAGGAGATTGCAGCCAATGTGACCACAAGAGCGGAAAGCATGAATGTGAAGGCAAATGTGATCATCACAAAAAAGATCAAACGTGCAAGGGAGAATGCGGTGACAATTGCTGCTCTAAAACCGGAAAGAAAGAAGATTGCTGCAAAAAGAAATAAGAGGAAGGTGTGTCGAAACACACCTTCTCGTCCGTAAGGTCTGAAAGTCCATAATGTCGTAAGGCCAAATGTACGGGTGATGTATGTATTATGATAGTGTATATCATTGCGTTATGAAATAATGGACTTTATGGACTTTAGGAGCCGAAGGCTCGACTTTATGGACTTTACAGACTAAAATAGGGTGGCAAAGCCACCCTATTTTTTATTGTTCCTGAATGAATTGATTCATTTTCTCGAAGTGACGTTTCATGTCTTGTAGAAGGCGGACTTGCACTTTTGTCCGTTGCAGGTTGTGCTCCGGGTAGGTGATCGGGTAGTAATGATCACCGTCAAGGTAATCCGTCAGGAAACGTACCGCTTGCAAATAGGTCATCAGAATACATCCTTGTGCCAGTGTTTTTTTCTCTCTTAGGGTAAAGAGGTGTTTTGCCTTTTCCATGAATCCGGCAGTGAACGCCTCAAAAAATGCCATGTTGAATACCACTTCATCAAGGTTGCGGGTTTCTTCCCCGGCCGAGTTACAAGCGGAACGGATGGCATCCCCGAAATCATAATGCACGATTCCCGGCATCACGGTATCCAGATCAATCACGCATAGCGGGCGATCGTTGTGGTCGAACAAAAGATTGTTGGCTTTCGTGTCGTTATGTGTCACCCGAAGCGGAAGGAACCCGTCGTCTTTCAGCTGCTGTAATTCGAGCATTTGCTTGTCGAATTTCTTTAAATATTCGAGCAATTCTTTACTTGACTCGATTCTTTCAGGGCTGGCTTTTGCCAGTGCTTCCTTTAATTCTCGCTGGCGTCGGGGAACGTTATGGAATAAAGGAATCGTTTCCGTCAATAATCTGGCGTCAAAATCGGATATCCGGTTTTCGAATTCGCCGAACCCGATACCCACTTGATAAGCGATCTGGGAGTCCGGAATGACGTCGTAACTCTTTGAGCCCTTGATAAACAAGGAGAGAGTCCAGTAGTTCCCTTCGTAATCCTTGTGATACGCGTTTCCTTTGTCCGTGTAGAAATACGTGATGTATTTACGGGTGATATCACTCACTTTGTGCCGGATAAGACGGTTGCGAATGTGTCCGCATACCAGTTCCTTGTTCTTCACGAGTTTTGGAATATCCTTGAATACGTTGCTATTGAGCCGTTGAAGGATATATTCAACATCCTCATCTACCTTGACGAGATAAGTGTCGTTGATGTGCCCGGACCCGTAAGGCGTGGCCGACACAAATCGACCGCTGGATACGAACGTGTCGTATATCTTCTTTAGTTTATCCATGGCGTTGTTTTTTTATGTTTTCCCGTTGTTTTTTTATTTCCCCATGTCCGTGTACAGCCCTTCCCCGTCGAATTTTTGTAGGGCATTGTTCACGAGTTCCGTGTCTTCCTTGTAAGTGACACCAAACCATTTTGCGTTGGTGTTCAGTACTTTCACTTTCACGGTCTTCTGCTTGATCAGTTCGTCTACCACGAACGGGATGTATATCTCCGATTTCGGGTTATTGCTGTTGGCATGATAAAAGTCGACAAACTGTTTTTCGATTTCTCCGAAAAGCATAGGCGTGAATCCCCAGAAATTCATGGATACCACATCGTCCTCGTGGAGGATAACACCGGAGTTCATGTCTTTGATAACCGCACCCTCACGTCCGATTTTGGTGCGTTCCGTGATGCTGGTCAGGAAGTTGTCTTTGTCTGTGGTACATACTCCCCGCGATACGGTACCGTTTTCCGACAGCGTGGCTGCTAACCGGTAACCGGCAAGGCTGAAACAGTTTTCGTCCGGATTATTTGCGATGAAATCATGCATCTTCACGAAAGCATCCCGACCGTAGAAGTCATCGGCGTTAATAGCGATAAAAGGTTCGTTGATGCTGTCTTTTGCCGACCAGATAGCGTGTGCCGTACCCCACGGTTTCTCCCGTTCGATAGGAGGCATATTTCCGGGTAGTCGATCCATTTCCTGAAAACAATACACGGTTTCCACCAGACTTTCGGCATATTTCCCCACGGCTTCTTTAAATTCTTCTTCAAAGCTGCGGCGGATGATGAAAACGATCTTGTCAAATCCGGCATGCACGGCGTCATAAATGGAGTAGTGCAATAATGTTTTTTTGTGCGGTCCCAACAACGCGAGTTGTTTCAGACTACCGAACCGGGAACCCATACCGGCTGCCATAATGAGCAGGGTGGTTTTGTTTTTCTTTGTTTCCATAAATATATTTAATTTCTTATGAATAATCTCTTGTTAGGGCAAAACTAATAAAAAGTCGGGAAAGAAGCTAGCAAGATGTATTTGTTTTTATACTTCCTCCGTGATGTCGGGTTCCGGAAGTTGAGTCGGGGCATCTTGGGTGGGCAATGCTTCCACCGAACGCAGGTGGCGTTGTATGGCACGGGTGCGTTTTCCCATGACTTCTTCAAGTTGGTTGTTTGCCGTCTGGAGATTCTTTTGAGCTTTTTCGAGCATCCCGCCGAATTTGTCAAACTCGGTTTTCACGGCGCTCAAGATACGCCATACTTCGCTGCTTCGTTTTTGGATGGCTAAGCTACGGAATCCCATTTGCAGACTGTTGAGAATGGCGGCAAGTGTGGTTGGTCCCGTCACGATGACATGATACTCCTGTTGTAACTGCTCCAACAGCGAGGAACGGCGAATCACTTCCCCGTAAATGCTCTCGAAAGGAAGAAACATGATACCGAAATCGGTCGTGTGTGGCGGGTCGAGGTATTTCTCCCGGATGTCTTTTGCCATACCCCGGATGGTCTGCTCTATATTGCGGGAGGCGGTTTCTACACGTTTCGGGTCACCGCTCTCGTGAGCTTCTAATAGTTGTTCGTAGATATCTTTCGGGAATTTGGCATCCACGGGGAGATAGACGGAGTCTTCGCCGTTGTCTTTTCCCGGTAGTTTTATGGCGAACTCCACCAGTTTGTCCGAGCCTCTCTTCGTTTTGACATTCGTGTCGTATTGTTCCGGTGCAAGGATTTGTTCAAGAAGCATGGAGAGCTGTACTTCTCCTATTGTTCCGCGTATTTTCACGTTGCTGAGTACTCGTTTTAGTCCTCCCACGTCTTGGGCGAGAGTCTGCATTTCTCCTAATCCTTTCTGCACGCTTTCGAGTTGTTTGCTCACGAGTTCGAATGATTGACCGATGCGCTCGTGAAGTGTTTTTTGTAGTTTTTCGTCCACGGTGGCACGCATCTCTTCCAGCCGTTTTTCCGTGTTTTGCAGAAGCTCCTGTTGGCGGGTACTCAGCTCGCCCAGCTTCTCCCGTTGCAGGCGATTCGAGGCGTTCATGCTTTCGGTGAAACTTTTCTGGAACGCTTCTATGGCGGCATTTGTTTGTGTGGTGATATTTTTTAGCGCTTCCCGGTGCTCCGTGCGAAAATTGTTGAGTGATGCGGCAAGTTCTTCTCTATCCTGTCGAGAGCGGTTCTCGTCCGCTTCCCGGTTATAGCGGAATTCCTCCCGGAATGCTTTTTCCACGCGGGCTATACTCTGTTCCAGTTGAACAAAAGATTCCCGGGCATCCGTGCTCTTTCGGGTGCGGAGCAAGATTACGAGCAGTATGATATTGAGGAGTAAAAGTGCTCCCCCGGTGATATACATGAATAATTCCATATTTCTGAGCCTTTAACGGTTCAAAAATATGGAAAATTACTCAGAGTTTGGTGAACTCCTGTCGGATTTGTTCCCGCTCGTGTGGAACGAAAATCAGCGCGGTCGTGTCATACCCCCGTTTCTGTGCCCTGTGTATAAGGTCTTGCAATTTTTTGGGAGGCAGTTTTGGCGTACGGCTCACGATCCAGAGGTGGTCGCATTGTGAACTGCCGATGAGGGCTGCGCTGTAATCCTTTTCAACCTCCAGAATGTGGTAGTCCGTGTTGAAAACCAGAAAAAACGTGACTCTCAGCACCCCGGGGCGAGTGGTGTCCGGGATATGTACTCTCCCGACAATCTCTTTTTTCTCTCCCGATAGACTGTCCCGATAGCCGCATCCGATGACTTCTATGTCGCCGTCGGGTTTAACAACATAGTTGGTTGTTACTCCGACCAGTCCCCGCTCGAAAGGATGGTCAAAACGTGCAATTTCATACCATAGGCCGACATACTTTTTCAAGTCGAGTGAATCGATCGCCCGGTTGTTAATCGTTCCGTCGGATTGCGCTGTTGCTGACATGATATTGCATCCGACAAGCAATATCGCTACTAATAATGTTTTCATAGTACGAGTTGACAGTAAGGTGTTTAGTTACTCGTGATACGTGAAGCCGGGAGGTGAGGTTAGTTTATAAGGTTTATAAAGTTCATAAAGTTTATAAAGTATTCTTTAGCGAGTTCGTAAGGGTGTAAAGCCCATAGAGTCACGGGTGTTAATTGTCCGTTAGTGCTGTTATAAATAAAGTGCCCGCTAGGGTTTATTACTTTATGAACTTTATAAACCTTATAAACTTTATGAACTCATTTATTCTTGTTCGCCAATTGCCCGCAAGCCGCATCTATATCTTTACCTTTGCTGCGGCGGACGTTGACCACGATGTTCTTGCTTTCGAGGAAGCGAACGAATTGATCCCTGTTCGCGTCGGGACTGTGGCGGTAGGGTGCGTTGTCGACCTCGTTATATTCGATGATATTGATTTTCACGGGGAATTGACGACAGAATATAGCCAGTGCTTTGGCATCCTCAAGACTGTCATTTACGCCTTTCAGTAATAGATACTCGAAAGTGGGGCGAGTCCCTGTTTTGTCAACAAAGTATTTTATCGCTTCTGCCAATTCCGGGAGCGGGTATGCTTTGTTAATCGGCATGATTTTATCCCGTGTGGCATTTATCGCGGAGTGTAGAGAAATAGCGAGGTTGAAACGTACGTTGTCATCGGCAAGGCGCCGGATACCTTCCACTATTCCCGAGGTGGATAGCGTGAGGCGTGAGGGCGACATGCCCAATCCGTCATTTCCCGTGATACGGTCTATCGCTTGCAGCACGTTGTCGTAGTTCAATAACGGTTCTCCCATTCCCATGAATACAATATTGGAAAGCGATGTGCCTCTTTCTTCCGCTAGGCGTTTGACGGCAACTACTTGGTCGTATACCTCTTCCGGCAGCAGGTTGCGGGTGAATCCCAATCCTCCCGTGGCACAAAAACTACATTTCAGTTTACATCCCACCTGTGAGGACACGCAAGCTGTCGCTTTATCCCGGCTGGGGATAAGAACAGCCTCGATCAGATTACCGTCGGGCAACGTGAATCCTAACTTTGTAGTGCCGTCGCTGCTTTCTTGCCGATGAGTAAGTGTACCGGTCTGTAAAGTGAATAGTGAGGCAAGACGTTCCCGGGTTTCTTTCGACAGGTTCCTCATGTCATCAAAATTCGTAACTCCCTTTTGCCAAAGCCATTGCCATATTTGCTTTGCCCTAAATGCCTTCTCCCCGTGTTGCACGAGGATTTCTGCCAACTCCTTTTGTGTGTATGCCCGTATATTTGTTTTTTCCATGTGTTGTCGTTTTCCACCGCAAAGATAAGGAGAAAACTTAAAACTCTATCCAAATATCATTCTCTGAAAAATATTCCCTCAATTTATGAATTGCTCGGCTTTTCAATACTTTGACGGTATTCACGGCAATGCCCAATTCTTCTGCGATTTCTTTCGTGTTGTTTCCGGCAAGGGAGAGGTCCACGATTCGTTTGCATTGTGGGGGAAGGGCATTGATTGCTTCAAGTAACAGTAGATTCGTTTCTTGCTCAATAATCGTGTCCCACACGGAATCTTCCTGTTCATTAATAAACGTTACCTGCTCGTAACGGTTCTTTTCACGGGCGAGTCCCCGGAGATAATTCAGGGATTCGTTGCGCACCATGATAAACAGGTAATTTTCGATGGATTCCAGATTCTCGTATTGTTTTTTGTTTTCCCAAAATTTGATGATCACCTCTTGAGCTATATCCTGTGCGGCATCCGAATCTCCGGTTATTTTGAATGCAATGGCGGATAAAGATGCGAAGTACTCTCGGATAAAATCTCCCAGATCAAAATGATTGCCCGTGACCTTTTTATTACTTCGCATATAGAAATCTTTTACTAATCCAATGAAGCACCACTACAATATTGGATGAATAAATGTGCAACAAATATACACATTTTTATATGATTCCTGCAATACGTGGTTTTGTCTTTCTTGAAAAATCAAGGAGTACGATTGTGATTGTAAAATATTTTCAAAAAAATTATCCTCTCGTGTAATACCAAACGATAATCAGTGGTGTCTTTAGATAAAATGTAAAAGAATGAAAGAATTTCAGAGTCATCAAATCGCACGGATCATCTTACGCGTAAGATACGGCATCGCAACCGAAGAGGAGAAGCGGGTGTTTGAGGTCTGGATTAAAGGGGGCGAAGGGCGGCAGGCACTTTGTGACAAGATTGTTGCCGACGAGAGTTTGAAGGAACATTTGAATTTGAAATCGGGATACGCTCTACAAACGGACTACGGGAAATTGCAGTCCGATATTTTGCGCTCTTTGACGAGGCGGAACAGGCAAAAGCGGGTAAAACGTTATCTCTTGTGGTGCGGTAGTGCTGCGGCAGTCTTCATACTGGGGAGTATGCTCCTTTTCGAGTACGTGCTAGATACCCCGAAAAAGGTACAACTCAAAAAAGTGGAAGTTGCCAAGGTGTTGCCTTCCGCGACGACGGTACAAGATAAGGTAATTCTGGTTTTGGCGGATGGGGAAAAAGTGGAGATGACCAAGATACAACAGGATTCCACTCGGGTGGGGACAGCGTTGGTCATGGGACAGGAGGACAAGTTGGTTTACGATTCCGACCGGATGCAAGCAGACTCGGTGATGCCGGATAAGCTGGAGATGAACAAGGTTATCACGACAACCGGGGGCTTCTACTCTTTGGTATTAAGCGACGGAACTCGGGTTTGGCTCAATTCCGAGAGTGAATTGGAATTTCCCGTTCTTTTCGGCAAGGGCGAAAGGGTGGTACGCTTGGAAGGCGAAGCGTTCTTCGAGGTAACCCCGGATGCCGCACGGCCTTTTATCGTGCGAACCAACGATATTCGCACGAGAGTGTTGGGAACCTCTTTTAATATCAAGGCTTATAAAAACGAGGTTGATGTGATAACCACGCTTTTCACCGGGAAGGTAGACGTGGCGTCATTGGCGGATACCACGGGCAAGGTGGTTCTTTCACCCGGTAAGCAGGCGGGTTGGAGTCCACAAACCGGGAAATTGAGCGTGTCAGAGGCGAATCTGGATAACGTCATCGCTTGGAAAGAGGGTATGTTCGTGTTTAACAAAGAAAATATAGAGGTTGTGACCCGGCAGATAGAGCGTTGGTATGGCGTGAAATTTATTTATGAAACCGGGGCAAAGAAGGATTACACGTTCAACGGTTACTTTAGCAAGGACGAAACGCTGAAGTCTATCTTGGAGGCGTTCACCTTCACGGGGGGACCTGAATTTAAAATCGAGGGAAATGTCGTGTACGTAAGAAATAAATCATAATAAAAAGCAAAATGGAGCAACTTCGCGGGCGCTCCACTTTGACGACCTTGTTCAGCGACAAGGCTAATGTTAAATTTAATATCACAAATCTATGAAAAAAAGGACGAAACCAAAAGTCTTTTCGGGACTTTTATGCACGTGCGGAAAATCGTTTAGTGTTTTTTCACTTTTCGTGGCACTGTTGCTGGGGTCTGCCTCGCTTTTAGCGCAGCAGGCAAATCAGAAAACCATTTCAATTGACTTCAAGGATTTCAGCGTGTTGCGGGCACTGCACGAGATCAATCGATTGGGAGGAAACGTGGTCACCTTCCGGGAAGAGGTCGTGATGAAAGAGGCGAAAAAGATTACCTTAAAACGGGAAAACATCACCGTGTTCGAGGCGGTAAAGGCTTGCTTGGAAGGAACTGGATTAACTTGTTCACAACAAGCAAACGGTAAAATTCTTGTCGGACCGAAACAAGCATCCAACCTGCTTAAAGTCAGCGGTCGTATCGTGGACGAAAAGGGAAATCCTATCGCCGGGGCAACGATCGTGATCGTGGGAACGACACAAGGTGTTGCCTCTGACGCCGAGGGACGTTACACGATACCTGCCAAGCCGACCGACGTGTTGCGGTTTTCTTTTATTGGGTACAAGACCATAACCGTTGACATTAAAGGCAAAGAAAGGTTGAACGTTACTCTGAATCCCACGGAAGAGAATCTGGAAGAGGTAACAGTCGTTGCGTTTGGCGAGCAAAAAAAGGAGAGCGTTGTTTCTTCTATTACCACGGTGCGTCCCATGGACTTGAAATCGTCCAGCAGTGACTTGACCTCCTCGTTTGCCGGGAAAATCGCCGGAATCGTGGGATGGCAGACAGGTGGAGCTCCGGGAGCTTTGACCGAGGAGGAGATGAACACGAAATTCTACATTCGCGGTATCAGTTCGTCTAGTGGAGTTTCAGAACCTTTGGTGTTGATCGACGGGGTGGAATCCTCTCGTTTGGACTTGGCTCGTATGGCACCGGAAGACATTGAAAGCTTCTCCGTGTTGAAGGATGCTTCCGCTACGGCGATGTACGGGGCACGGGGTGCGAATGGTGTTATTCTTGTCACCACTAAAAAAGGTGAAGCGGGAAGTGTGTATACTTCTGCGCGTTATGAAACTGTAATGTCTATGCCCACGGATGAGATCGAGGTGGTTGATCCGAAAACCTATATGTTGATGTACAACGAGGCTGTGATGACGCGTAACCCGGAGGCGACGCCGGTGTATTCATTGACAAAGATCGAGCGTACGGGAGACCCGAACTATCCTTCTTGGCTTTATCCGGCTAACGATTGGTTTAAAATTTTATTTAAGAACTATTCCGTTAATCATCGTTTGGGCGTGAACGTGAGGGGCGGTTCCGAGCTGGTGCAGTACTATGCTTCTGTCAATTACGTGCGCGATCAGGGGATGTTGAAGACGGATCGTTTGAATCAGTTTGACGTGAATATCAAGAATAACACCCTATCTACACGCGTGAACTTGAACGTGAACTTGAATGCCGGTATCCGGTTGTTGGTGAATACTTCTTTTTCCGTGGATAAATACCGTGGACCGGCATCCGAGGTACAAGAGGCTTATTACATGGCATTTAATGCTTCTCCGGTAGATTTTGCACCCCTTTACCCGGGCGACAAGGCTAACGGGTGGCCTCATCTGCGTTTTGGTAATGTAGTAGGGGGACCGGCAAACGGAGTTATTAATCCTTATGCCCAAATACAACGCGGTTACAAGGAACGCGGGCGTTTCTCATTAACTTCTCGAATGGAGTATATTCATAATTTGTCGTCATTGGTGAAGGGGTTAGAGTTGCGTGCCAGCGTGGCTTATTCCAATTCGGAATATCATTCAGAGGTTAATACGACAGTGCCATTCTATTATTCTTGTAATCCGGAGAGTGGCGGGTATAATTTTGAAACGGGAGAACATTTTTTGACGAAAGAGACCGGTAGTGAACCCAGCAGGCGAACCTTGGAAAGAAGCGGAGGGGATCGACAAGTCGCTACTCAATGGGTATACGAGGGACGTTTGCTCCACACGGCAGCGTGGGGAGAGCACCAGACCTCGCTAACGGCCGTGTTTCAGGCGCAACAAGCAAATCATGCTCCTGCTAGGGATTTATTCGACGGTATAGAGAATCGTAATTTGAGCTTTTCCATGCGGGGTTCATATGGATTCTTAGATCGTTATTTCGTGGAAGCCAGTTTCGGGTACAACGGTTCCGAGCGATTCACGAAAAACAATCGCATGGGATTCTTCCCTTCCGTGGGTGCTGCATGGATTGCCACGAAAGAGGATTTTATGCAGGGGGTAAGTCGCTGGGTTTCTTTCTTGAAATTGCGCGGGTCATACGGTAAAGTTGGTAACGATGGTATTATTCAAACACCGCGTTTCGTGTACATGCCTCAAATCGGTAGGACAGGAGTGAATAGCGGAATTTATCCGGATGTGGGAGTTGATGAAAGTTTCAACCGGAAACAGATTCAAAATTACGGGGATCCGGATGTGAAATGGGAGGTGTCCGAGCAGGTGAATCTGGGGTTGGAAACTCGCTTCTTTAAGGATATTTTGGAATTGAACATTGACGTTTACCAAGAGATCCGGCACAATATTATTGATAAGCGAACGGTGATTCCCGCTAATATGGGTATCGAGTTATCTCCTTTGGATAACATGGGTAAGGTGCGTTCGCGGGGTATGGATTTGGCGGCGAAGGTGCAGCACTCGTTCTCTCCGGATTTTTGGATTATATTGAACGGAACGTTTACTTATAATAAAGCCGTTTACAAGGAGTTGGAGGAGGCTGTCGACAAACCGTGGTACCAATGGAAACGGGGGCATGAGATTTCGCAACAGGTGGGGTATATTGCAGAGGGTTTGTTCCGTGATTGGGCGGAGATTCATAACTCTCCCAGCCAGTCTACCGCCCAGCCGGGAGATATTCGCTACCGCGATGTGAATGGTGATGGGGTGATTGATGCGGAGGATGCTGTGCATATCGGGTTCCCGGAAACTCCCCGGATTATTTACGGGTTTAGTGGTTTTATCAATTACAAGAATTGGGAATTTAGTTTCTCTTTCCAGGGATCGGGTAATCGTGGTTTCTTTATTAACCCGAAAAAGATTTCTCCGTTTGTGGACAACCATGCGATGTTGAAAGAGATCTACGAGAGCCATTGGACAGAAAAAAACATGAGTAATCGTCCGTTCTGGCCGCGTCTTTCCACGCAGAATATGACTGTCTACAATCCGCAGGAAGATTGGTATAACCCGAGTAACAGCGGGCGTAAGTCTACTTATTTCATGCGCGAATGTTCTTTTTTGCGTTGCACCTCGTTAGAGTTGGCTTACAGTTTGCCTTTATCTTTACGAACGAAATTCCGCATGCAAAACGTGAAATTCTTCGCACGGGCGAACAATCCCTTTATGTTCACTAATTTCAAGTTGTGGGACGTGGAGTTGGGTGAAGACGGCTTTAATTACCCGATACAGAAAACGTATGCCGTGGGTGTAAACATTAGTTTCTAAATTTTAATAGTAAAGTAATATGAAACGATTATTATCATCTGTTTTATTGATCCCCTTCTTTCTGATGACAGCTTGTGACAATTGGCTGGACATCGTGCCGGAAGAGGATATGACCACGCTGGAAACGGAATTCGAGACGCGGGAATCGGCCGAGGATTGGCTTCGGAGTTGTTATCTGTTTTTGCAAAATTCGGTGGCATCCATCAGGGGCTATGAAGGTTATTTAGGAGCCGATGAATTCGTGGGAAGCGATTATGCTTTAAATCTGGTAGATTATAAGCAAAGGGCGATATTGCCGGGTTTCAAGATAGCTCAAGGGATGCAAAATTCCTTGATCCCGTATTGTGACCGATGGGTGTATGAAGAAACTCTTGACCAGCCTGATGTTCAAGGGAGAGATGATTTTTACACGGCGATCAACATGTGTAATATTTTTATCAGCAGGGTTGATAACGTGTATACCTTGGAAGATTTTGAAAAACGCGAGCGGAAGGGAGAGGTGATTGCGTTAAAGGCGTATTACTATTTTGAACTAGTACGTCGATATGGCCCCATTATTCTGGTGCCGGAGAATATCGATCCTAACGTGAGTGTAGAGGCGATGAAGGTGCCGCGCAGTCATGTGGATACTTGTTTCAACGCTATCGTGAAATTATGTGACGAAGCGGCGGGCATGTTATCGGCGTTCAATCAGAAAGAGTCTTCCCGAAGGGGGTATTTTACCAAAGAGGCTGCTTTGGCTTTGAAAGCTAGAGCTTTGGCGTATCAAGCTTCAGATCTTTTTAACGGGAATCCCGATTACCGTGATTTTAAAAATAAAAATGGAGAACTGTTGTTTAGTTCAACTAAAGATCTGGATAAATGGCGTCGGGCAGCCGAGGCTGCCAAGGAGGCTATTGATGTTTGTCTAGTAAACGGGAAGGGTTTGGTGAAAGGTCAATCGGGAACTACCGATTTATTGGGTTACATGAAGAATATCGAGATGTCGACCACTACATTCAATTTTTCCAGTGACGAGGCATTATTAATGATTAAAGCAGGTGGTCAAGGTGGAGAGTTTTATCCTTACACTTTACCTCGTACCAAGACCGGGGAGCAGAATTTGACGGGAACCAGTATCAGTCCGAGTATGAAAATGGTAGAGATGTTTTACACGGACAACGGGTTACCTATTGATCAGGATCCGACATACGGGGGAGGTAATCCTTACCAGGGAGTGAAAGTGACGGATCCCAAGTATACCGACGTGATCATGATGGATGAAGAAATTCCTTACCTGCATACTCGCAGGGAGCCGCGTTTTTACGCCAGTATCGCTGCCGACCGCACGTGTTGGCAATTGGGTTTGACCCGGAATCATCTTTACGAGGTTAAAGTTTATCGGAATGAGGAGTTCGGTTTGAAAGAATCCCGGATCAGTTCGGAACTTCCCCAGAACCTGACAGGGTATTTCTTGAAAAAATGGATGTATTCTTCTTGCGCACTCCATAGTTATGCGACGGATTTCGGTGCCAGAGGGGTGCGACCTCACCCATTAATTCGATTGGCTGAATTATACTTGCTTGCTGCCGAGGCATATAATGAATGGGAAGGTCCGAGCCAGAAGGTATATGATTATTTGAATGCCATTCGCGAGCGTGCCGGAATCCCAGATGTCGAAGATGCTTGGGTGATGGCAAAGGATAAAAATAAAGTGAAGGAACAGAAAGGTTTACGTGATATCATCCGGCAAGAATGGAACATCGAGTTCGCTTTCGAGGGGATGCGCTTCTGGAATTTGCGTCGTTGGAAGACGGCTCACACGGAGTTGAACGATAAATTGTACGGTTGGGTTGTCACGGGTGAAAATTTCAAAGATTTTTATAATAGTGGCAAGGGGCCGGTAATCGTGAGTAGCAAGAATAAATTCGTGGCACCGCGGGATTATTTCTGGCCGATCCAGAGCGAGGAGATCATGATTTCCGGTTGTGTACAGAATTTAGGATGGTAAATGGATTATTAATTGACGATTTCCAATTGACTATATCCATAGCTAATTAGAATCATAAATTGTAATATTATGAGAAATATAGTATTGATATTATTATTGGTATGCGGTTTTTTTGCCTGTCAGGACGATGACGGTGTGAAATTTGATATACCCGTGGAGTTCCGGAAAGTGGAGTTTCAGCCGGTGTCGGGAGGGGCTTTGATGAAGTATTACGTTCAGAACCCCGAAGTGTACGGAGTACGCGTACGTTATCATGATGCGTGGGGTGAATTGCGCACGCGGGACGGGTCGTATTTGAGCGATACTTTGCTGCTGAGTGGCTTTACGGAAGAGCGGCAAGATGTTTCCGCGCAGATTTCTTTTTTCAATAGTGCCATGGTAGAATCGGATCCTGTAGAGATGACGTTTAACACGAAAAAATCCGCTACGGTGGCTCTTTTCGATAGCTTGAAGGTGCAGGAGTTCTGGGGCGGATTCTCAGTGGGTTATACCGCACCGGAATTGGTGAGCGGAATGTTGCATATCTTTTATTTGGGTACGAACCCGATGACCGGAAAGCCGGATTCGATTCTGGTGTCCAGTACTCCTATTAAAGAGGGAGGCGATACGCTCAATTTTGAGATGACACAAGTGATGGATAAAACCGACGTGATCGTGCGGACGGACGATTTCGACGGGAAACGTGTGAAACTGCAAGTATACAAGGACATGCCTTGTCTCTCGATGGATACCTTGAAACCCGGCGATTTTAAATTCGAGTTCACGGGAACCGTAACGAAAAATTTGACTTATGCTATCGGAGAGGAGTATTTGTTCGATGGAGACAAAGTGGGAATCGGGTACCGTAGGAATCGGAATAATGGTGAAAATTACCGTTATAATACTTTTGTGGTAGGACCGTATGCTTTTTATAAAGAGAATGAGAAACAGAAGAACCGGTTTATTATAGATTTGGGAGAGAAAAAGGTGCCAGCGTTGGTTTCTCTCTACGCTTTCTTGAATTATCAAACTTTTTGGCCTCAGGAAGGACCAGGTATATCAGTGACCTTTCCGGAATTTTTGGTGAATATATGGAATGGTAGCTATTATTCACGGCTTCCGGCGAAAGTAAGACTTTACGGTACAAATGAGGACCCTAAAACGGTAGATCTGAACACGTGTACTCTTTTGTATAAATTGGATGATGAGGTAGATGGAGTAAAAGAGTCTTGGGCTACGCGTACGGATAGTCGACCGGGCGAGGGTACTGCAGGCTGGAAAGAAGATTGGATGCAGGGAGACGAGAAAGATGTGTTAGCGGCGGATCCGGTGGTTTTGAGAATGTTGTGTAATTACACGGGTGCGGAATTCCAATACTTGATTCTCGTGGTCTTGGATACTTATAGTGATACAGGAAATATCTATACATCTAATGTCAATCCTCGTGAATACGTGACATTCAATGAGATGGAAGTATGTGTAAAAGCAGAGTAAATTAAAGAATACCGAATATGATGAAAACTAAATTATATTACATGACGTGGTTATTTGCGGCACTTTTTGCGATCAGTTGCGAGGATCTCGAAGACACGTATGATGAATTTGCCGGTGATGGGATGATTCGTTACGTGGGCAAATGTCAAGATCTGTCCGTCAAACCGGGTTGGAAACGGTTGTGCGTGATCTGGAAAGGAAATCTTGATCCTCACATCGAGAAGGTAAAAATCACCTATCAATCGGAGCTTGACGCGGAGCCTATGGTAAAGTATGTCAAGCCGAAGGACGTTTTGGAGAGCGATTTGATGGATACGACTTATCTGGAAGGATTGCAAGATGCCGTTTACGCGGTGAAGGTAAGCAATGTTGCTGCCGATAGCACGGAATCTATCGTACAGACCGAATATGGACGTCCTTACACCGAAACGCACGAGGACCTACGTTCTTTTACCCGCGGTATTGTTAATTTTTACCCGATAGGTGATAAAATGGTGGTAACATTAGACCGTAGTAATTCGAACCTGAAGGAGATTAACCTGAAGTATTGGGGGACTGATAAGAAGGAACATACATGGAATATTCTTCAGAATATGGATCGATTGGTAAATTACATGCTGGAGGATATCATGTTTATGCTTCCAGATGAGGATAGTAATGTTGCCCAAGGTGTGAAAATTGATTTTGGGAAGCCGCTCACGATAGAGCGTAGAGGACTGCTCACGGGGTGTATTGATACCATTAGGTTTAATCCGGATACATTGTTATTGGAGGAACAGGTGTGGTCATCGGATTTTGTTAACTTGATGATGCATAAATATGGTGCAGATTGGCGGAGTAAAGTGGATGAAATCAAGGAGTTGGAGATAGACTACACGATGAGTACATTCCAAGATTTGTTGTATTTCCCGAAGCTGAAGAAAGTAATTTTAGGTAAAAACCGTTATATGCTGACAGATCATCAAGAAAATATTAGCACGACGGATCCCTATTTGGCATTGGTTACTTTGTATTACTTGAATAAAATGCAAGGGGTTGAAGTGGAGGTCTATAATGAGCCTTATTTATTTGGAGGTATTAACATTCCATATGTATTTGAAGGTTCGTATATTGACTTGTTAACGCAGGATTTGATGGGAACTGGTGTGCCTGTAAAAATTGACAACATGAACTGGTTGACCAAGAAAGGAAGTGCGAATTTGAATCAAATGCCCCAAATCACGCCGTTGAACACGGAAGGTTGGGAATTGACGTGCTCGGACACCACGTATAACGGTAGTAAACCGGGTGGGGTGGCTCGTATGCTTGATGATGAACCAAGTACGGTTTTCGAACCGGGAGTCGAGTTCGAGCTCTCTGTGATCACGGTGAATATTGACATGAAGGAATCACAACCCTTGCATGGATTCAAGTTGGTTCAAGCCAATATGGGAACTGTAGATCAAGAAAAGATAGAAACGGATTTGAAGTATTTGTTGTCTTCTTTGAAAATAGAAGTGTCGGACAATGGTTATAGTTGGGAAAAGGCGACTTACGATGAGGGTGGTGTTACACTTGGAAATTCCATAGGAGAAACTACATTTATCAACATCCCGGTGGAGAAGCGAAAAAGTGTGCGATACATTCGTTTAAGCATGAATACCAAAGTGGTGGGTGTAACTTCTGGCACAAAACTTCCTATGTACAGTTTGCGTATTGGGGATTTGATTCCTTACACGCTTCCGTAAAATAAATTCTCACTATAATAACTTCCCTGCTAGCACAGGGAAGTTATTTTTCTCGTTTGCAAATGTTTGTGAATAGAGCTTGGGAGAGTATTGTTTGTAAAATAATGAAATAATGGGTAAAATAAGATTCTTACAATTATTGCTTGTACTCTTTCTTTTTGGAAGTTGTGCCAGAGAAGCATTGGATGTTGAGCAGGAATTAAGACAGGAAAGTTTGCTTGGGGATGATCGAAAGGGACCGATGTATGACGAAATGGATAAGATAAAAGAAATTCCCCAAGCAAACTTTCCTGTCTTAATTCCTGCTCAACA
>OGKG01000821.1_pt1 | contig 39546 bp, 38 predicted proteins | sample 1572201 | NCBI WGS metagenome assembly OGKG01 (sample SAMEA2582146, study PRJEB24529) | metagenome | biome: Human gut stool | place: China | collected 2011 | reverse complement strand
AAACAGAATTTTTGGCCCGCCCTTGGTGAGGGACGGGCCATCCAATCGTTTGTATCTTACAAGTTAATATATTCTCTGAGAGCGTCAATATAATCCTCCAAAGCCTTCCTTCCCGTGTCGGTTAGTTGACATGAAGTGCGAGTTTTTTTCCCGACAAACTCCTTTTTCACTTGGATATACCCGGCAGTTTCGAGTTTTTCCAGTTGTACGCTCAGGTTTCCGGCAGTCGCGTTCGTTTTCTCTTTCAAGTACACGAAATCCGCTGTCTCTACCGACAAGAGCAGGGAGACTATTGCCAGACGTAATTGAGAATGTAATAGCGGATCTAATTCTCTCATAGTTTTTCGGATTTATTGTTCAGAATATGTCCCGGTATGATCATCATGACAACAAATGACAGGCCAAAGTAGAGGTTCCAGAGTATGGCGGCACTGTTATTTATCGTGTAACTCATCAGCATGTATATGGCGAGCACGAAACCTACAAGCGGGGTGTAGAGCAAACACTTCTCTCTGATGACTAAACCCGTGATTGCCGTTCCGATACTCGTGTACAGGAGGCATAACGGGAGCATGAGCATGAAATCACATTTTCCGACAATGAATGATAGAGCTAGTATGACTAACATGGTTAACGAGAATGAGGCTCCCATCACTTGCCAGACTTTATTGACCATGCTGTCCGTGTAAGTGATGACGGTCGGGGTGTTCCTTTTTTCCTTGAACGAGAGGATGATTACCGGCAGGAACATGAGAAACCAGCCCGCCCACCACCAGGGGGTGTGGGTCATGCAGAGTAACGTGTAGATAATGATCGACAAAATAGCAGCCGTGTAGCCGTAGATGATGAAGTAATTTCCCTGACCTTTCACGAGGTTCTTTCTGGTTGCCTGTATCATTTGAGAGATGAGTTCTAAACTTTCTTTCTCTGTAAACTTTTTTTCTTCCATGTTTGTTGTGTTTGGTGTTTGTAAAGTGGTTTATTTTATAAACTATATTCTCAAAAAAAATAGCGCTATTCTTTTTTATTTATGCAAATATAAAGCAGTTTATTTTATAAACCAAATGATTTAGTGAATTTTATTCTTTCACGTGGATATTATTTTTTATTTTTGCTTGTAAATATATTGGAGGACGGTATTATGGTAAAACAGGATTATCTTGTGCGCATGATTCAAGAAATTATTTCTGCGATCGCTAGGGCTATATTAAACAAGAAGAAGATTCGTCAGCAGGATTTGGACGAGTATGACTTGTTGACCCAGCAAATGTTGGGATTTCCCGTGAAGGAGCTGGCGACGATGGATGTGCAGGAACTGATTGATCGGTATGCCAACGAGGAAGACAGGATTGGTAAGATTGAACTTGCGTCCGTGTACCTATTGAGATTTTCCGAAGAGGTGGAGGAGGATATTTTGTTGAAGTCGAAACTGCGTCAGGATGGGATTCGTTTGCTTAAATATGTTCAGCAGGAAGATACAAACTTTTCAATACAACGGGATTGTCTGATCCGGATGCTGGAAACGAATCAGTAAAATTTGGGGTGTCGTTTGGGAATATCGGGATAATGTTCTACTTTTATAACTTGTCATTTGGATTGATTGTATAGAAAAGGTCGTGGTTGAAGGAAAGTACAAAAATAAAAAGTAGAAGAAATGATACAAATTCAACATTATGAATCTCCTTGTGGAGAGCTGATTCTTGGCTCTTTCGAAGGTAAGCTTTGTTTGTGTGACTGGATGTTTGAAAAACGCAGGGCATCTATTGATAAACGGATTCAGAAAGCGCTAGGGGCCGATTACGAAGAGGGTGTTTCTGACGTGATCCGGAAAACAATCATCCAGCTTGACGAATATTTTGCTCGTCAGAGGAAAACGTTTGATATTCCGCTCGTCTTTACGGGAACGGAGTTCCAGAATTCGGTGTGGCAGGAGTTGCTGGATATACCATACGGCAAAACGGTGTCTTATGGCGAGTTGGCTAAAAAGTTGGGAAACCCGAAAGCTGTTCGTGCCGTGGCTGCAGCTAATGGTGCGAATCCTATTTCGATTTTTGTTCCTTGTCATCGGGTGATTGGGGGTAACCATAAATTGGTCGGTTACGGGGGAGGCTTGGAGGCTAAAAAGGGATTGCTGGATTTGGAGATGGGGGTGCAAAGTTTGTTGAATGGTATGCGGTAAAATCGTGCATAATAGCTATATCTGTGAAAATAAAGCTAGGGCATGGTGAAACAAAATGCAATTAAATTTTAATATCAGAAATAGAATATTTAGCGGTGATTCTTCGGAGTTACCGTTATTTTTATGTTCAGATGTTTATAGGTAATTAATTACCTATATTTGTAATATGATCAATATATGAGTTGAACGAGGCAAACAACGATATGTTGAATGAGGCAATGAAAATGCAACGGTGACTCGAATTAATGCAGTTGATCCTGACGGATATGCGGGAAGAGAGTAAAAATTGTGGGGTGTTGGAGTTTGTCACGTCACCAGTACAAGTAATGCCATTGGAGCCGTCATTGTTTTTCGGTCATGGCGGTTGGGCGGTTTCATTTGTTCGTAAACAGACTGTAATATGAAAGAGAAAATTGATGCGTTGAAAGAGACTTTTTTTATTACTGCCGGAATGGGCGGATCGCTATAATTATTTTGTTGAGCTGGGGGAATCTTTACCTGCAATGCCCGTGACATTTCAAGTACCGGAGAACCGGATTGCTTGCAATCCGATGTTGTATTTCTACGTGTGCCATACTAAGACCTTTGCTATATATTTGCTTCTGCCAATGCCGTGATACTTGCTGGGTTGGCCGCTATGCTTTTTAACCTCTGCAACGGGGTATCACGGAAGGACATCCGGGATAATATGCCGTATCTACTTGCTACCTTAAAAGAATTGGGGTTGATTGATAATCTCACGCTGTCGAGGCGTGTGGCACTATTGACAATGGTTGAGAAAATAACGAATTCATAAAAAATGATTCAACGAATATTTTGTAATAAACAAATGTTTATCTATATTTGTAGTGTAAAAGTTTCTTTGAAATGTTTTCCTATGAAGAGCTAAAGGCTCGGATAGAACATGAGAAAAATAGTCTTAGGTTCTATGTCCTTTACTGGCATATTTTGAAAAAAGATATGTCGGAAGAGGAACTGGAGAGAATGATTGACTTTCATTTAGATCGTTTGATCGAACTACTCCGGTTGAAAGGTTGACAGGAAGCTCTCGAAAGAGGGCTTCCCAAAGAAACTTTACAATTTTAAATATTTTAGATATGGCAAGTTACAAAGAATTAAACGAGGAATTGGAACAAATGAAAGCGGAATTCTTGACTCTTCATTCCGAGGAAGAAGAGCGGGAATTTGGTGAGAAAATGGAACGATTTGTAGCTTCCAAAAGCCCGGAAGATCGTAAAATTCTCGCTCAAGCGTTTGTGAATGGTGCGAAGGAATCTTGTGAACGTGCGGAGAAATTATACGATGAAACGTTACGTGTTTATCTGGAAGGGATATATGAATCAATTTCGTGGTCTTATGTTGCTCGACACTATTTTGGAAAGAGTCGATCATGGTTGTGCCAGCGTATAAATGGGTTGAAGATTAGAAATAAAGAAGTACAATTTACCGAGAATGAAAAGAAGATATTATTAGATGCGTTACTTGATTTAAGTAATAACATTAAACGTACAGCTCTTGTTATAGGGCATCTCTGAAACTTTTACAACTTTAGAGGAAACCCGCCATTCTCGTGGCGGGTTTTTTAATAGTAAAGTTGCTACGCTTTGTTTTGTAGATAATAGTAATTTTACTATCTTTGTACTGTTGGATAACTAAAGCAGAGTTCTATGAAGGTAGTGAAAGTATTAGAAATATTGAGGAAACTCAATGAGGATGGTTGGCAGCTTGTACACCAAAGAGGCAGCCACCGACAATACAAGCACCCGACAAAACCGGGGAAGGTCACAGTGAACGGTAAATCGTCAGATGATATTACCGGAACGTTATTGAAAAGCATTGAAAAACAATCCGGGTTAGTTTTCTAACCCGGGTAAAAAAGAGAGATTATGGAGAAAGTGAGAGTACAAGTAGCAAAAACACCGGAAGGTTATTGTGCGACGGTCGATATTCTTCCAGGTTTTATTGTTGCTGTCACGGGTGACTTTAGTGAACTAAAAAAAGAGTTATTTGAAAGTGTTGATTTTTACGTGGAATGTGCCAAAGCTGATGGAGATGTATATCCGGAAGTCTTGAATCAAGAATACGAATTTGAATACAAATTTGACGTGGAGAGTCTTTTGTTCTTCTACGAGAAAATATTGAGTAAGGCGGCATTGGAACGTTTAACCGGAATAAATCAAAAGCAACTTAGTCATTACGCTTGTGGACGTTCTAAGCCACGGCCGGCTCAGGCTCAAAAAATAGTGAATGCCCTGCATACATTGGGGCGGGATTTATTGGCTATCTCTGTCTAAGTTATCCAACTGAAGTGTACCCCAAAAGTTTTATGTCTAACTTTTGGGGTGCACTTCACTTTTTGGACAGCCCTTTGGTTGTAGGTTGTAAGCTAAAATACATCTTCGTGTGTTTCAATTAATGCATTTGCTTCTTGGATGTCATGAGGAGTGTAGATATCTGTTATGAGAATATTAGAATGACGTGCTTGGTCTCGCACGCTTAACTTATCAATATTTCTATCGCGTAATAAACTTGTTATTCCTGAATCTTTCAAACTGTAAAATTTATATGAGTCTGGAAAATGAAGTTTTTTCCTGATTTCCCGGATCCAATAGTCTCTAAATTTTTTTTCATTCACATATTCGAATCCGGGCATAAAATCAGTTGAAAATAGATAGGAGTCACTTGGGTTATTAAAAATATTTAGATCAACCATTAGAAGTAAAACCTTCTTAGGAAGGGTTACGACTCCAGCTTCCCTGTTTTTGGCAATGTCTGCCGGAACAAAAATGGTCCGATTCTTTATAGAAATGTGTTCTAATTTTATTTTTGCCATTTCTTTAGGTCGAATAAAGCAATAATACAATATATAACAAGCTAGTAGATAATATTTATTTTGTGTTTTAAGATAATCACTTAGGCGGATTAGATCATTTTTCTCGATTATAGTACGCTTTTTCTTGTGTGCTTTTTTACCTAGTACCGGGATTCCTTCTGTCGGTTTGACATTAACATACTGTTGTTGTAGCAAGAAGGTTGAGAACTGTCGTAACCATGATAAATAATTATCACGAGTTTGGGCTGTATTCTCTCTGTCGATATAAATATGATCTAAAAAAGCAACAACATAAGCAGAATTCAACTGATAAATATATGTGATAGGTATATCTCGTTGCTCGTTATATTGGCGTAGATTTCGTAAAAATGAAGAGTAGGCAACAAATGTCTCTTCTCTGAACACATCATCTTTATATAATTTGGTGATGTATCGTTTGTAGTGTTCGCATACCTCTTCAAATTTGTTATAAGATTTGCCGTACTCGGCTTCAATCCAAGGATTCCAGCCTTGAGATAATTGTTCGTTTAGTCTCTTAAGAAGATCTTGAGCGTATTTTCGTTTTGCGCATACCCCTCCATGCACGTGATTAATTTTTATCCGTTTCCGATGAAGTTTCCCTAGTGCTGGATCAAAAGCCATGAACCCGATATACCATTCTTTTCCCGTGTAAAGTTGTGGGGGTGTGTAGGAAACGATCTCGTCAATTCGTGTTTTTTCGTGATTTGTCATTTTTTTTTTGCTTACTCACATCTGTTGTGACTATGCAAAGATATATATGTACCAATACTTGTCCCGTTTTTGTCCCGGTATAAAAATGGGGAAGCGGTCTAATAAATTGTTTTTCAATTTACTAAACCGCTTTCTGTCGGGATGACAGGATTTGAACCTGCGACAACACGCCCCCCAGACGTGGACTCTACCGGGCTGAGCTACATCCCGAATTCGGATGCAAATATAGTAAGAATTTTTGTAATGATGCACGTTGATGCGAAAAAAAATGTAAATATCGCTTATGGTGTAGGCTTTCAGTGAATTGCGGGGAGAAAAAAGAGAGTGGGGTGGAAAAGATTGGAGGTACAATTTTTTTTTGGTAACTTTGCGAATCGTTACGTGGAATAGATACATTGTAAATTAATAAAAGGAATAATTTATGTCTACAGAAAATGCAATAGAAAGAGTTAAGTGTTTGATTATAGGTTCAGGACCTGCCGGATACACTGCCGCGATATATGCTTCAAGAGCTAATTTGAACCCGGTACTTTACACGGGAATACAAATGGGTGGACAGTTGACGACCACGACCGAAGTAGAAAACTTCCCGGGGTACCCGGAAGGTGTTACCGGACCGGTGATGATGGAGGATATGAGAAAACAAGCCGAGCGTTTCGGTACGGATATCCGTTTCGGTATCGTGAGTGATGTGGATTTTTCCGGGCATCCTCATAAAGTGACGGTTGACGGGGAGAAAGTAATCGAGGCTGATGCCGTGATTATCGCCACGGGTGCTACCGCTAAATATTTGGGATTGCCGTCGGAAGAAGCGTTCCGGGGAGCCGGGGTGAGCGCTTGTGCTACTTGTGACGGGTTCTTCTATCGTGGGAAAGATGTTGCCGTGGTAGGTGGTGGTGACACTGCTTGCGAGGAGGCTACTTATTTGGCCGGATTGTGTCGTAAGGTATATTTGATCGTTCGTAAGAATTACTTGAGAGCTTCAAAAGCTATGCAGGCACGTGTGTTTAACACGAAGAACATCGAAGTATTGTTCGAGCACAACACGTTGGAGTTACTCGGTTCTGATATGGGTGTAGAGGGAGCTCGTCTTGTGTACAAAAAAGGTACCCCGGAAGAGGCAACCAAAGAAATCAAAATCGACGGATTCTTCTTGGCTATCGGTCATACCCCGAACACGGATGTATTCAAGAAATTCATCGAGTTGGATGAACAAGGGTATATCATCACCGAGGGTAAGTCTTGCAAGACAAATGTTCCCGGGGTATTTGCTGCCGGTGACGTGATGGACCCGACGTATCGTCAAGGTATCGCTGCTGCCGGAACCGGTTGCCGTGCTGCTATTGACGTGGAACGTTATTTGGGCGAATTGAATGCGTGAATATTCTAACCATTGAATAGAATCGTTTTCTAATAAAATAGAAAAGCTGTTTGAAATAATATTCGAACAGCTTTTTTTTAATCCCCAATTGATTTCTGATGAAATACGGGATTGTTTTGATATTCCTTTAATATACAATTTACTTGATCGTGACCATTGTAGCCCCGTAACCGTATTGTTTGAAAGAGGCATCCTGATGGTTGAACCGTTTGTATTTGGTTTGCAGTTCCCAGAGAATGCGTTGTCTTAACACGCCGTCGCCTTTTCCGTGTATGAACACGATTTTCATACCCCGCCGCAGTTTATATTCTTCCAGTGTCTTGTGAAAAACGTCCATTTGGTATTCCAACATATCTTTATTATCCATTCCGACAGTGGTTTCCAGTAACTGGCTAATGTGGAGGTCTACTTCAAGTATGTTGCCGACCATTTGTTTATGGGGACGTTCGTGTTGTTTGTCTTCCGGTTTCGGAGCGGCTTTCTCCAAGAATTGCTCCGGGATAACTTCCAGACCTTCTTCTTTAACAATGCTTTCTTTGTCAAGCGGGCGGAGCAAGGTGATCGTGTTGAACCAGCGGGTATGCTTGTATGCCCCAGTTTTGCAGAGGTTGGTGGGCACGATCTTGATTTGTGCGTCTATGGCGTTTCTCAACTGGTGAACACCCTTTTGATAAAAGACGGCTTGTACATGAATTCCTTTGATGTTGTCCAGTTCTTTCAATGAATAATTACCGATCAGGTAAGTGGTGTCGGGGTTGCTGTTGCCTGCCGTGATACCGGTGTATTTTTCCCCGTCATGGAACGAAATGGAATACAAGCTTGTCTGCGTGGTATCGTTCACGAGATAAATGTCGAAACGGCTACCCGTGAGATCATTGAAGTTCTCGGGTACGAATGCAAGGTAGACGGTATCGGCTGATTGCATCACCACGTTTTTTTGTTTTACCGCGGGTGATTCGTTGATTTTGTTTACCGGGGCAGAATCCGTGTGTATCACGACAAGGTCATTGGTCGAGGCGGGTATCTCGAAACCATATTCGTCACAGAACACGTTTACCGTGTTATTATCTATGATGCCCGTTACTTTTCCTTCTAGTTTTTCGGATATAAACCGAACGATATCTCCTATTCTTACATTCATGATATGTGCTTTTTTGTCCTACAAAAGTAGTGTTTTATCTCTTTATTACGAGATGTTGGAGTGAATGATTTGAAAGCGTATAGCAAAAAAATGCCCCAATTAATGGAAAAAACCATTGGAATGTATTAATTTAGCGAACTGATAAGTAGGCTATACGCTGAAAATCGGATGATAGCGGTACTAGTTTGTATGCCGTGTGGTTATTGAAATAATAGATAGTAAAATATAATTATAATGACATTACAAGAGTTTCAACAATCAATCCGGGAAGGTATCCCGGCGGAGTTACCGGCTCCCAAAACGTACGAGCCGGAGATCAACCATGCTCCCAAGCGGAAAGATATTCTCACGAAAGAAGAGAAAAAATTAGCGATTCGTAATGCCTTGCGGTATTTTGACCCGAAACATCACGCCGTGTTAGCCCCGGAATTTGCCGAGGAGTTGGAAAAATACGGGCGTATTTACATGTACCGTTTCCGTCCCGACTACAAGATGTTCGCTCGTAATATCAATGATTATCCGCACAAGAGTTTGCAAGCCGCGGGGATTATGTTGATGATGAGCAATAATTTGGATTATGCTGTGGCGCAACATCCTCACGAGTTGATTACTTACGGGGGGAATGGTGCCGTGTTCCAAAACTGGGCGCAGTATCGTCTGGCGATGAAGTATCTGTCGGAAATGACGGACGAGCAGACGCTGGTGTTGTATTCCGGTCATCCGATGGGACTGTATCCCTCTCACAAGGATGCTCCCCGTGTGGTTGTGACCAACGGTATGGTTATTCCGAACTATTCCAAACCGGATGATTGGGAACGTTTCAACGCTCTGGGAGTTTCTCAATACGGGCAGATGACTGCCGGTTCATTCATGTATATCGGACCGCAGGGTATCGTGCACGGTACGACGATCACGGTTTTGAATGCAGGTCGCAAGATTTCCAAACATGGCGAGGGACTTGCCGGGAAATTGTTTATCACTGCCGGGTTGGGCGGTATGTCCGGGGCACAGCCGAAAGCCGGAAATATAGCCGGTTGCATCAGTATCACTGCCGAGATTAACCCGAAAGCGACACATACTCGCCATTCTCAAGGTTGGGTGGATGAGGTATTTGATGATTTAGATAAATTGGTGGAGCGCGTGAAAGTAGCTCGCGAGAAGAAAGAGGTGGTTTCTATCGCTTTCCAAGGTAATATCGTGGATGTTTGGGAACGTTTTGCGGAAGGAGATATTCCTGTCGAGTTAGGTTCCGACCAGACTTCTTTGCACAATCCTTGGGCGGGTGGGTATTATCCCGCGGGCGTTAGTTTCGAGGATGCCAATCGTATGATGGCGGAAGAACCCGAACTGTTTAAACAGAAGGTACAGGAATCTTTGCGTCGTCACGTGGCGGCTATCAATAAATGCGTGGCTCGTTTCAATACTTATTTCTTTGATTACGGGAACGCGTTCTTGTTGGAGTCTTCCCGTGCGGGTGCGGATATTTTGAAACCGAACGGTGATTTCAAATACCCGTCTTACGTGCAGGATATCATGGGACCGATGTGTTTCGATTACGGGTTCGGCCCGTTCCGTTGGGTATGTTCCAGTGGCGACCCGAAGGATTTGGCTAAGACCGACGAGATCGCGGCTCGTGTGTTGGAAGAGATCATGACTCACTCCCCGAAAGAGATACAACAACAGATGGCGGATAATATCCGTTGGATCAAGGCGGCGATGGAAAATCATTTGGTTGTCGGCTCTCAAGCCCGTATCCTGTACGCGGATGCAGAGGGACGTATCAAGATTGCCGAGGCTTTCAACAAGGCTATTGCTGCCGGTGAGATTTCCGCTCCCGTGATTTTGGGACGTGACCATCATGACGTGTCCGGTACGGATTCTCCTTATCGCGAAACGTCCAATATATACGACGGTTCTCGTTTCACTGCCGATATGGCAATCCAGAACGTGATCGGGGATTCTTTCCGCGGTGCGACTTGGGTATCCATTCACAATGGTGGCGGTGTCGGTTGGGGAGAAGTGATTAACGGCGGTTTCGGGATGTTGTTGGATGGTTCTGCCGATAGCGACAGACGTCTGAAGAGCATGTTGTTCTGGGACGTGAATAACGGAATCTCTCGCCGTAGCTGGGCGCGTAACGAGGGTGCCGTGTTCGCTATCAAGCGCGCGATGGAGGCAAATCCGAATCTGAAAGTGACGTTGCCGAACTACGCTGATGACCAGTTAATAGAATCGTTATTTTAATCATAATATTTTGATATTGGTGGGGAATGCTTTTCACGGGCATTCCCCGTTTTGTTTTCAAGGGATAAGTACACGCGGAATAACCCCGTTTATACCCGATTTGCCGGGAATAGGTTTCTGGTTGCTTTTTTGTTGCTTGGGTGTGCGAATGGCATGCGGGTAGCGTGTCTGTTTACAATCTGTTAAAACGTGGGCGAAGTGTGGGCAATGTGTGGGCGAATAGTAGGCGATGCCGCCTACAACCCGCCCAAAAGTCACTCTAGATTTGTCCGAAAAGGTAGGTCGTCCCTTGAAATAAGGTTGTTAATTCTCGTGTCGCTCTTTTATTTGAATAAGGCGGTGAACTTGGCGGGTACGGGAGTTTCAAAATTCATTTCTTTTCCGGTGACGGGGTGAATGAAATGGAGCTTGAAGGCGTGCAATGCCAAGCGGCGCAAAGGATTCTTCATGGCACCGTATTTTTTATCCCCGGTGACCGGATGTCCTATCTCCTGCATGTGTACTCTGATTTGGTTCTTGCGACCGGTTTCCAGATCCAATTCGACGAGCGAGAACTGCCTGTCGGATTTTAATACGGTGTAGTTCGTGATTGCCAGTTTACCGTCTTTGGAGGAGTGAACGACGAAGGCGCGGTTTTCTGATATGTATGATTTTATTTGCCCGTGCTCTTGTCGCGGGCAGCCCTCGATGATAGCCACGTATTTTCGTTCCAGAATCATGTTATTCCAGTCTTTTTGTAGCTTTTCCTGTACTTTAGCGTTCTTCGCGAACATCATGATTCCGGATGTTTCTTTATCCAGACGGTGAAGGATGAAAACGTGGTTCCGGGGATTTTTGTTTTTCACGTAATCGTTCAATATATGATACGCTGTTTTCGTCTTGTCCCGTTCCGTTCCCATGGAGAGCAGGCCGCTCGCTTTTTCAGCGACGATTAAATCATCATCTTCATGCAGGATGGTCAACATCGGGTGGTGGAAAGGGGCTGCCGTTTTGTTCATGCCGACGGTGACCGTATCGCCCGGATTCAGACGTGTGTCAAATTGTGTGGTCGGGCGGTTGTTCACTTGTACAAGTCTGTGAGCGAGTAGTGATTTCACGGTAGTTCTACTTTGGTCATGCAGAGCTTGTAACAAGAAAGGCATGAGAGTATTCTCCTCTTTGACTTCGAAGCTTCTGCTTCGCGGGGCCGGGTAATGGGATTTCATATGTTTATTTTTTAGCCGTTAATCCGAAACAAAGGTAGTGAAATAAAGTGTTAATTTTTATATTTGCGGGAATAGACATGTTAATTCTTGTTCTGTTGCGGAGATAGAGGCGATAATTTGTAACGCGGGCTTGGTCTTTGTTGTAAAAGAAAACCTAGGAATTTGTTCCATAAGTTATTAACAAACAAATGATCAGTTATGAGAAGAAAATTTTTGTTTTTATGCACATTCGTGAGTGTACTGGGTTTCTTGATGTCATGTAGTGATGATAAGAAAAAGCCGGATATTCCGCCAGTCCTTGAAGATGTTATCGGGGAGTATGCATCGGATAAGTTGAGCGTGAAGGTGGACGGGAAAGATGCGGATGCAAATGCAAAAATCCATGTTCTAAAGGAGGCGGACAACACGGTTTCTTTGAAATTGACGAATATTGTACCCGGTGTCGAAGAATTTATTATTCCTAATGCCCAATTTAACACGGCTAGCCGGAGTTCGTACGTTGCAACATTAAGTGGTAAGCATGCCGATAACGTGAGCGGTTACGAGGTGTCCGTGGATGGAACCGTGGATAACGATGTATTGACGGCAATCGTGTCGATAAAGGAGATAGCGGGAGAGTCCGTTGAGCCGGAACAATTTATCGGGGCTAGGTATAAGGGCGAGATGAAGATTACCGCCGGGAATTTGCCGGCACCGGTGACGATAGAGCAACAAGTGTATATCACGAAGACCGAGACGGAAGAACCGAATGTTTTCTGTTTGAATATTGATAATTTCGGGCTTGGGGAGGATCTGCAGTTGGGTGATATTAAGCTGGACGGAGTGACGCTCGTGAAGAGGGGTGACGTGTACGGATTCAGCGCGGAAGGTTGCAAGATCGATTTGGATATCGTGGGAGAAGTGACGTTGGACGTGAAGGGAGCTATCAATGGTTCCACGATGACGATGAATCTGGATATTGATGCCCTAGGGATGAAAGTAACGGTTGCTTTCACTGGAGAGTATTATTTCGGTTTTGACATGACGCAATGGGTGGACGTGACTTCGGGGAAATATACTTTCCAAGAACCGTTGTTTATGGCGACGTCGAATCAAGCGGGAGTATACCTTATGAATATGAAAAAGATCGATTCTTTCTTCGTGGTATATGACGAGGATGAAGGGGCTGCCAAGATTGACACGAAAGACACGGAAGGTTCAAGTTTGTTTGGAGTTGTTATTCCTAAATCAACAGCGGGAACGTTGTTTACCGGTTCTTTTGTTTTGAACGCCACGAACACGTTAAAGAGTACGCATTTCGGTGTGCCTTACCGGATGAAGCCGACGACGTTGAAAGTGACGTATAAATACACGGCAGGTGAAAAATTCTATGAAACGACTTCTACGGGAAGTGGTTTAAGTACAAAAGTTACAGTCACGGAATTTCCGGATATAGTGGATAAATGTTCGATTGCCGCTTATTTATTCGAGGTGGATTCGTATGACGATGATGATTATTTAGATGGTAATACGATTAAAGATTCTGATAGTAAGATTATTATGGTAGCTTCTTTGACAAGCGAGGGAGAGGCGAATTTTACCAGTAAGGAACTGAAGTTTGAAGAAACTGGTAAAGGTGCGTATGATCCGAATAAAAAATATAAATTAGCCATTGTTTGTACTTCAAGTAGCGAAGGGGACGCTTATCGCGGGGCCCCGGGAAGTACGTTGTGGGTGAAGAATTTAGAGGTTCTTGGAGAATAAAATAATATTATAAAAAACTCCCGGTATCTGATAGGTGCCGGGAGTTTTATTTTATTCTATTATTTTAAATCTAAACCAATTCCAATACTTTCGGTAATAGACCAGTATTGAGGTAGGTATTGAATTAATAGTTTCGCTTGCGCATATTGACTTGGCATAATTCCGGCTGTTGTTAGTATATCCCATATTTTTATTATATCAGCTGACGTGGGATCACTGGGGTCGCTTGGTTTTAGCAAAGGTTCCAGAGCCTCTTTGTCAAGATAGAGGCAGGTGTGATTTTCTTCTTGTTTTATGTTTAGAGGGAATCCGGTATTAACCCACTTGAGTAAAGTGTTGATGGATTCATCACTAATAGAACTTATGTCGATATTAGCAAACTGCTTTATGATGGTTTTGATAGTTGCGGCATCAGCTTGAAGTATAGTATTGATGATACTGGAAAGGTCAAAGCTACTTTCTGATAATGTTGAAGTTTGGTTATCAGCCATTGCTTGCGTGATAATATTGGCAATATTAAGTTTTACATAGACTTTCTCATCTTTCATGAACCAAAATGCGAGATTCTGGGGAGAATTAGTCCAATCGGTAGATGGTATAAGAGCCTTCACTTGTTCTGCGGTAGGAACTATTGCAAACCAAAGTGGTTTGAATGTTATTTCATTTGCTCCGGTGTAGTAACTTGCTAGAATATTACCGTCCGCATTGAATGTTACAGATTGTAATATCTGGGGTAAAATAATACTTCCTATTGCGCGGTACGATTTCCCGTAAGCAACTCCATATTCGTTATTTTCGTCTTGGGCAACCCAATCCACGTGTAGGGCTCCCGCCACGCAACTGGCTATAGTGTTTGATTTGCCATTCCATTGGTACGTGAGTTTGTCTTTCACGTAATCGGTTAAAGTGTATGTTTTGACTAAATTGGCATGGTCTGTAAAGGAAACATTTAGATTAAGGGTTAATTCCCCTTTCTTTACTGACCCACTATAGGAAATATTGCCTTGTGATTCGATACTTCTACTTATAGAAGTAGAACCTTCGAACGTGTACATTTCGTTTTCCTCGATGAGTTGAATGTTACTGATTGTCATTTCCGTTTTGCCCGGAATGATATCTTTTAGTGTTAGCGTGGCTGTTTTATTGTCTTGGGTGTTAAAGGTCACTTGTTTCCCTTGTAATTCAACTCCACTATAGGTCATTTTTAAAACGGATTCACCGTTACCAAAGGTTGTATTTATATCTGCGGGTGGAATTAGCGGTTTGTCGTCATCATTGCTACAGGAACATAAGAATGTTATTCCTAGAAATAGTAATAAAAGAAATTTGTTTTTCATACTTCATTAAATATTAATTAGACATCTTTTTATAATCAAATTTGTGTAATATCAATAAACCTTCGTTTATTAATAGCGTATGAATAAATATTTTTCAAGTAAAATCAAAAAGAAGTATGGCACTATATGGCTATAATTTGTTGAATTTTTAAATTTTTAAAGAGGTGATAATTAAACACCTGCGAATCTTAAAGTGTTAAAATTGCAAATCACTTGTAACTTCTGATTAAAACTGCACGTTTTTTGCTGGGTAAATAGCTACGTGGCGTAATAAACGAAGGTTTGTTGATTGCACGTTTGATTATAAAAAGATGTCTAATTAATATTTAATGAAGTATGAAAAATCGGTTTTTATGGTTGTTGATTTTAGGGATGGCGTTGTTTTTTGGGTGTAGTGATGATGACGATGATGATACGTGGAAACAATTACCACAGGAAGAACTCAATATTCAAGATGTTGCGTTTGAAATAAATGGAGAAAAAGCTACTAGAGGTAGTTTGCAAATGACGGTAAAGAACGAGAATGAAGCGGTGTTGAATTTGAAAAACGTGATTCCGGGTTATGCGGAAGTGCCTGTTGACGTGAATTTAAAAAAGCAAGCTGATAATTCTTTTACTTTTTTAGGGGAGCAAGGATTGACTACTCCACCTGCCATGATGGTTCGGTCTGATTTACAGCCTGTAATTATGACTGTTCGAGTGGAGGGTAATGTGAATTTGGAGGGTAAAGTATCTGCTACAGCTACCACAAAATTGTCTGAATCTGCTCAAGCGGGGTTGACTGGTGCTTGGACTCTGTTAGGTACAATGAGTAATAATGATGAACTCGTGACTGCTTCTCCGTTATTTTTGACTTGGACCGCAATTAATAAAGAGGAACCTAATTTTGAGTATGGTGCAAATATGGTTAGTTTGTTCGGTTCTTTGGCTGTATATAATATGTTGAACCAAGTTACATTCCATGAGGATGGGAATATCACAGCAAAATATTGGGATGGAGAGTTCGCTATGGCTGGTGCCGATGAGAATAATGTTCTTGAAGCTACCCATGAGGATTGGAAAGTTTCCCCGAAGAATTTGGCGTTCTGGTATGCAAGAAATGAAATGTTGTATATCGTGCCTAATATTAATGCAATTCTTCAACAAGTGGGAGCAGATAATGAAGACGTAGATATTAATAATCCAGAGAGTTTGAATACCATTCTTGAAAAATTGGGCGAATATAATATTGATATAAATGCTCTTCTGCCTTCGGTTATGCAATGGATGACGACAGGAATTCCGGTGAAGTATACGAAAAATGGTAATGAATTGAAAATTAGTGTAGACAAGCAAATGGTTGAGCCGTTTATGAAAGCGCTTCTTCCTGCTTTAGGTAAGTTGCAAGAAGAGGTGGATAAAATATTAGCAGATCCTACTAATGATAATTCATTTTTGATACAAATGGCTTTAGCTATGTTGCGGATAGAGAAGTTGACAGATATTAAAACAATCTGGGAACAAAATACAGCCGAATTTGAATTGTCACTTAATTTTGTAAAATAAATTTTTTGATTATATTTGCAGCACGAAAAAGACAAAAATATGAATAGTACGTTACATCATATGCATCATCATTGCCATCACTGTTTTCAGGTGAGATGATGCTGTTGTGCTGTAATTAGAGATAAAGAAAGTATAAATGAGCTCGCCTGAATCAGGCGGGCTCGTTTTGTTTTTTTCGATATCATACATAGCCTTTCCGGATTCAGAGCGACGATAAAATCAAATGAAGATGGTAAAATTGAAAGTCGCGATTCAGAAGTCAGGACGTTTGAACGAGGATTCCCTCGAATTGTTGAAAGAGTGTGGCATTTCCATTAATAACGGGAAAGAGCAGTTGATGGCACAGGCCTCTAATTTTCCGTTGGAGGTGCTTTATTTAAGAAATTCGGATATTCCTCATTACGTGGAGGATGGGGTGGTTGACGTGGCGATTATCGGGGAGAACACGATAATAGAGAAACGGGCGAATGTATTGAAGTTGTTGGATTTGGGCTTTTCCGGGTGTCGGGTGTCGATAGCGATTCCGAAGTCGGAGGAGTTCACGGGATTGGAGTGGTTGCAGGGGAAGAAGATTGCGACGTCGTACCCGAATACATTGAATGATTTTTTACAGCAGAATAACATACAGGCAGAGGCTCACGTGATTACTGGCTCGGTGGAGATTGCGCCGGGGATTGGGTTGGCGGATGCGATTTGTGATATCGTGAGTTCGGGGAGTACGCTTTTCAAAAACGGGTTGACGGAGGTTTACACGTTATTCAAGTCTACTGCTGTTTTGGTGGCGAACCCGAATTTGGACGAGGAGAAACGGATGTTGTTAGAGCAGTTGATGTTTCGGATTAAAGCGGTGTTGGCGGCGAAATGTAACAAGTATATTTTGTTGAACGCTCCGGAGGATAAGTTGGAAGAGATTTGCAGGGTGTTGCCGGGGGTGAAAAGTCCGACCGTGATGCCGTTGCGGATGAAAGGATGGTACTCGCTTCATTCGGTGGTGAACGAGAATCGGTTTTGGGAGTCGATAGGAGCCTTGCGTGCCGCGGGGGCGGAGGGGATACTGGTGGTGCCGATTGAAAAAATGATTGAGTAAAATTAATGTAATAAGGTTATGAATAAGATATTATATCCGAAAAAAGAGGATTGGGCGAAGATATTGGAACGTCCGGTAAATAAGGGAGAGGATTTGGAAAAGGTGTGTCAGGCGGTGTTTGATGAGGTGGCTCGTGATGGGGATGAGGCGTTGAAGAAGTACACGTGGTATTTCGATAGGGTGAAGATGGCTGATTTTGAGGTAACGAACGAAGAGTTTGAAGTTGCTGACCGGGAGGTAGCCGCGGATTTGAAAGAGGCTATTGGGCTGGCGAAGGAGAACATAGAACGGTTTCACGAGGTGCAATTGTCGGGTATTAATGAATACGTGAATGCGAATGGTTTCCGTTGTTGGCAGGAGGCGAGAGCGATTGAGTGCGTGGGGTTGTATGTGCCGGGAGGAAGTGCGCCGTTGTTTTCAACCGTCTTGATGTTGGCTATACCTGCGCGTATTGCCGGATGTCGGGAGGTTGTGATTTGTACGCCGCCGGGAGAGGATGGACGGGTGAATCCGGTGATTTTGTGGACGGCAAGGCTTTGTGGCGTGAGTCGGGTATATAAAGTTGGGGGGATTCAGGCGATTGCCGCTTTGACGTTGGGGACGGGAACGATACCCCGGGTAGATAAGATTTTCGGACCGGGCAATCGTTTCGTGACGGCGGCTAAACAAATGGTCGGGCGTTACGGGGTGGCGATTGATATGCCGGCTGGTCCGTCGGAATTAATGATTGTGGCGGATGGAACTGCCTGTCCCCGTTTTGTGGCGGCAGATTTGTTATCACAGGCGGAACACGGTCCGGATAGTCAGGTGGTGCTTGTTACTTGCGTGGAGAGGTTGGTGGAAGAGGTGGAAAGAGAGTTGCGGGAGCAATTGGATAGATTGCCTCGCAAATCGATAGCGGAAATGGCGTTGAAATGTTCGAAGTACGTGGTGTTGAACAGTCGGGAGGAGTGCGTGGAGATGGCGAATCTTTATGCCCCGGAACACTTGATGTTGTGCGTGGAGGATTACATGGCGTGGGTTCCGCGGATACGGAATGCCGGTTCTGTTTTCTTGGGGAATTATTCGACGGAGAGCGCGGGGGATTATGCTTCGGGGACGAATCACACGTTGCCGACGAACGGGTATGCACGGGCGTATAGCGGTGTCGGGGTGGATTCTTTTATGAAGAAGATTAGTTTTCAAGAGATTCGACCGGAGGGATTGGCTTATCTGGGGAAGACGATAGAGATTATGGCAGATAACGAGAATTTGACGGCGCACGGGAATGCGGTAAGGGTTCGAGTTGAAAGTTTGTAAGGTTTATAAAGTTCATAAGGTTCATAAAGTTCATAAGATTTATGAGGTTTATGGGCTGTATGGGGACTTTGTTCTCGGCAGCGAGGCTGCCGGAATACTTTATAAACTTTACGAACATTATAAACTTTATAAACTAACATGGAAATGGAGTTTGAGAATTTGGTAAGAGAGAATATAAGGGAACTGGAGGCGTATTCTTGTGCCCGCGGGGAGTTCGAGGGAGCGGGGGCGGTGTTGTTGGACGCGAATGAGAATCCGTTCGCTTCGGGATATAACCGCTATCCGGACCCGTATCAGCGGGAACTGAAACAGCAGGTTGCCCGGTTAAAGGAGGTGGATGTGTCACGGTTGGTGTTGGGTAACGGGAGTGATGAGTTGATTGATATGTTGATACGGACGGTTTGTGTACCGGGGCGGGATAATATAATCGTGTTTTCTCCGGGGTATTCGATGTACGAGGTGAGCGCCCGGGTGAATGGCACGGAGGTGCGGAACTTGGTGCTGGACGATGATTTTATGCCGGAATGGGAGGGTATTTTTGAGCGGGTGGATGAACGGACAAGGATTATTTTCTTTTGTACCCCGAATAATCCGGTGGGGAATGTCATTCCCTTGGATGAGATTCGGCGGGTTGCGTCACGGTTTGATGGGTTGGTCGTGGTTGATGAGGCGTATATCGACTTCGCGGATGTGCCGTCGGCAACAAGTTTACGGGGGGAGTGCCCGAATGTCGTGGTGTTGCAGACGTTGTCGAAAGCGTGGGGACTGGCGGGATTGCGTGTGGGGATATGTATGGCGGAACCGGGATTGGTGAAGTATCTGAATAAGGTAAAGCCGCCTTATAATATCGGTTCGGTGACGCAACGAATGGCGTTGGAGGCATTGAAGAATGTGGATTTGTTCCGGGAGAGAGTCGAGGAAATCAAACAGGAGAGGGAGCGTGTGTTAGTGGCATTGCGGGGTATGGCGTGTTTTGAGCGGGTGTATGATTCGGAGGCGAATTTCTTGCTCGCGTGTACGCCTTGTTATCGGGAAGTGTATGATTATTTGTTGGCTCACGGGCTGGTTGTCCGGGTGCGGCATATTCCGCCCCGGTTGGAGGGTGGCTTACGCATTACGATTGGGACGAGGGAGGAAAATGATTTATTGATTCGGGTATTAAAGGATTTTAGATGACGAGATGTATGAAGAAGATTTTGTTTATAGATAGGGATGGAACGATTATCAAGGAACCGCCCGGTGATTTTCAAGTGGATAATATGTCAAAATTGGAATTTGTGCCGGGAGTTATCGGGGCTTTGCGGGAGTTGGCGAGGGATACGGATTATCGGTTGGTTATGGTGAGTAACCAAGATGGCTTGGGAACGGAGCGTTTCCCGATGGAGGCTTTTTTGCCGCCTCATGAATTTATGTTACGGACGTTGGCGGGTGAAGGCGTGGTGTTTGACGAGATTCTTATAGACGAGAGTATGCCGGAAGAGGGCTCCCCTCGTCGAAAACCGGGAATTGGTATGGTGGAGAAGTATTTGGGGGATGGATTGGATAGAGAGTATTCTTACGTGATAGGGGATAGGGTGACGGATATGCAGTTAGCGAAAAACATGGGAATACGGGGAATTTATTTGGGCGAGGAGGTTCCGGAGGGGGTACCCGTGGCTTTGTGTACTGGTTCTTGGGGACGGATTGTTCGTTTTTTGAAAAAAGGCAGCCGTCGGGCAGTAAAAGAAAGAAAGACTGCGGAAACGGACGTGAAGGTTGCGCTTGACCTGAATGGTTCGGGAGAAGGGGACGTACGTACGGGATTGGCTTTTTTCGACCATATGTTGGAACAGATTGCACGCCACGGTGGAATTGATTTGGTTGTTGCCGTGAAGGGGGACTTGCAGGTCGATGAACATCACACGATAGAGGATACGGCTATCGTGCTGGGGAGTTGTTTTGCCGAGGCGTTGGGGAGTAAGAAGGGGATTGGGCGGTACGGTTTTGCTTTACCCATGGATGAGGCGAAAGCGGAGGTGTTGCTTGATTTCGGGGGACGGGGTTGGTTGGAATGGAACGCGGTGTTTACCCGGGAGTACGTGGGGGATTTCCCGACAGAGATGACCAAACATTTTTTCGCTTCTTTTTGCCAGACGGCAAAGTGTAATCTGCATGTGACGGCGAAGGGAGAGAATACACATCACACGATAGAGGCTATTTTTAAGGCTTTCGGGCGTTGCTTGCGTGTGGCGGTGGAACAGAAGGACGGGGGAGAGTTGCCATCGACGAAAAAGGTAATATTTTAATCATAAATCGTAAATCTTAAATCATAAATGGGAAAGGTTGTTATCATAGAATACGGTGCGGGAAATTTATTCTCGGTGGAAACGGCGGTGCGGCGGTTGGGATATGAGGTGGCGTGTAGTGCCGATGCGGAAGTGATACGGGCAGCAGATAAGGTCATATTCCCGGGGGTGGGGCAGGCTGCTGCCGCGATGCGCCAGTTAAAAGAGAGCGGATTGGATACGGTAATATCATCATTGCGGGTACCGGTGCTGGGGATATGTTTGGGGATGCAATTGATGTGTGAGGCTTCGGACGAGGGGAACACGGACGGGTTGGGGATTTTTCCTGTACGGGTGCGGAAGTTCGGGAGCGAGAGCAAGGTGCCGCACATGGGATGGAACGGGATTCGGGAGTTGAGGAGTCCGTTGTTTACGGGGGTGAACGAGGGTGAGAGGGTTTATTTCGTGCATTCTTATTATGTACCCGTGTGTGAAAATACGATTGCGACGTGTGATTATCAGCGGGAATTTAGTGCCGCTATTCGGAAGGATAATTTCTGGGGATGTCAATTTCATCCGGAGAAGTCTGCTGAAACAGGGGCACGAATACTTGAGAACTTTTTAAAATGGTGAGTGATATGGAAAAGGAGATAACGATTATTCCGGCGATAGATATTATCGGGGGGAAGTGTGTGCGCTTGATGCAGGGAGATTATGACAGGAGTAAGGTTTATCATGATGACCCGTTGGAGGCTGCACGATGTTTTGAAGCGGCGGGAATGGAGAGGTTGCATCTCGTGGATTTGGACGGGGCGGCGGCTTCTCGTGTCGTGAATGTCGATGTGCTGGAAAGAATATGTAAGCATACACGTTTGCGGGTGGATTTTAGTGGTGGGATAAAAGGGGAGGATGATATTTGCCGGGTGTTTGATGCCGGGGCTTCATTTGTTTGCTTGGGGAGTATGGCACAACAGGATAGACGGAAAACTACCCTGTGGTTGGAACGATACGGGCGGGAGCGGGTGATTGTAGGTGCGGATGTCCGCGGGGAGCGGGTGTATATCAACGGGTGGAAACGTGAAACGGAAACGACTGTATTTGAGTTGGTGGAATGGTACCGTCCCATGTTGAAATATTTGATGTGCACGGATATAGAGCGGGACGGGATGTTGGCGGGCGTGGCATTGCCTTTATACCGGGAGTTGGTGACCCGTTTCCCGGAATTGACGGTGATTGCTTCCGGGGGAGTGAGTTCAAAAGAAGACGTGAAGGCGTTGGCAGGTGCGGGTGTGACAGAGGTCATAGTGGGGAAAGCGTTGTATGAGGGGAAAATTTAATTAATTTATGATTTATGAATTACGATTTACGATTAAAAACGTTAGTTCGTGGGAAAAATCATAAATCGAGAATCATAAATCATAAATCTTAAATCATAAATTGGTATGTTTTTAGCAAAGAGAATAATTCCTTGTCTGGATGTAAAAGACGGGAGAACGGTAAAAGGGGTGAATTTCGAGAATTTACGGGACGCGGGGGACATCGTGGAACTGGCTGAGCGTTATTCGAAAGAGGGGGCGGATGAATTGGTGTTTTTGGATATAACGGCGAGTTGTGACAAGAGGAAGACGATGGCGGAATGGGTGGAACGAGTGGCTCGTGCGGTGAATATTCCTTTTACCGTGGGGGGAGGAATATCATCGGAAAAGGATGTCGAGGTATTGTTGCGGAAAGGTGCGGATAAGGTGTCTGTAAATTCGAGTGTGTTGGCTGAGCCCAGTTTAATTAATCGGTTGTCGGAGGCATTCGGGCGACAGTGTGTGGTGGTGGCGATTGACGCGAAACAAGGGGCGGATGGTTGGCAGGTATATAGTCATGGCGGTCGTTTGGCGACGGAACGGGAGCTTTTCTCGTGGGCACGGGAGGCAGAGGAGAGGGGTGCGGGTGAGATTTTGTTCACGTCGATGGACCATGACGGGACACATCAAGGTTTTGCCTGCGATGCCGTGGCTCGACTGGGTGAAATGGTGCGGGTTCCGGTTATCGCATCCGGGGGAGCGGGGTGTATGGAGGATTTTTATGACGCGTTTGTTCGCGGGCAGGCGGATGCCGTGCTGGCGGCAGGGGTATTCCATTTCGGACAGGTCGGGATACCGGAGTTGAAGTGTTATTTGAAAGAGAAAGGAATTGTTGTACGTTAAAAATGAAAAGAGAGATGATAGCATTGGAAAAATTGAAATTTGATGTAAACGGGTTGATTCCGGCAATCGTGCAAGATGCTGAAACCCGGGTAGTATTGATGCAAGGGTACATGAACGCGGAGTCTGTTGCGAAAACGTTGGATTCGGGTAAAGTGTGTTTTTTCAGTCGTTCCCGTCAACGCTTGTGGACGAAGGGGGAGGAAAGTGGTAATTTTCTACACGTGAAAGAGATACTCGCTGATTGTGATAATGACTCGTTGTTGGTGAAAGCGATACCTGCCGGACCTACTTGTCACACGGGGAGCGACACGTGTTGGGGCGAGGTCAACCGGGAGAGTGATTTTCTGCATTATTTGCAACAATATTTGCGAAAACGTAAAAATGATTCTCCGGAGGTATCGTACACGGCACGATTGATAGGCAAGGGTATTAACAAGGTCGCTCAAAAAGTGGGCGAGGAAGCCGTTGAACTGGTGATTGAAGCGAAGGATGACAACGAAGAATTGTTCTTGAACGAGGCGGCGGATTTGATGTATCACTATATTGTGTTGTTGATTGCCAAGGGGTACGGGTTGGAAGATGTGGAACGGGTGTTGAGGGGAAGACATACAGGGGCGTGAGTCCGGTTTGTTATATTCTGATTCGAACTTGGAAAGTAAAATCGAATAATTTGTTGTCGTCCACTTGTGTCAAAGAGGAGCTGATAATCGTTTTGTCCGGATAATAGATTACGCCGGCTTTGAGGTATAGCGTGACGCGGCGGACGGGTTTCCAATTCAGATTCAAGTAGGAACGTACGCCCCGTTCTTGGTATGCCGGGAAAGAATACCCGTAAAGTACGTTATGTTCATAGGCGTATACGCGGGCATTGTAGCTGTCTGTATCAAAGTATGCCAAACGAAACTGGGCTTTAACGTTTTCTTCGCGGGAAGTATAGGCAATGTCTTGATAAACGAGAAAACCGGACTCTTTTTTCTCTTGCTTCGCGTAGCGGACATAGGTGGCGCGGCTTTGTAGTTTCAAGCACTCTATGAAAGAGCAGGAGAATTGGAGTCTGTATTCTTGTTTTGTCCGGATGACGGAGATGATTTTTTCTGCTTTGTAATCTTCCGGTTTCCCCTCGTGTTTGAAACGCAGGTTACATTCCCAGCGGGGACGGGAGTAGGTGACTTCACCCGTGACCTCGTTTCCGGAACCGGGGAGTGTTGCTTGATAACGGGGTGCGAAGAAACGGAAATGGTCGTAGTACGCGTTAAGTTTCAAGTTGCGGAAAGGTGTACATTCCAGTCCCGCGTATATGCCTTCTTCGTTGGAGGTATTCGAGTATTCGGCGAATCCGCTGTTATAATGGGAGCGGAAGTCTTTATCGTATCGACGATAAATGACGCTTAGCGCCGCGGGGCGGAAACCCGTGTAACGCAATCCGTTGATGGTTGCCCATGAGCCATTGTCGCCGCGGGCGATTTCCCCGAATAGAAAGCAGTGGCGGGCTCCCGTTTTATAGTCGATGCTGATGAGGGTGCGATGGCGTCCCCGGTCGTTGTATTGCTGGTAGGCGGATTTCCCGATGGCGAGAGCGGGGGTGAAATTGTAATAGAGAACTTGTATTCCCGTTCGAAAGTTGCGGTGATTCAAGCGGGCGGAGAGTCCGGTCGTAAATTCTTTCAACGTGTGTTTCTTCTCTGATTCCAGTGCGTTGCGGTGATAACCTGTTTGATAGAGTGTGGCTGTTCGTAAGGCTTCCGGGGTGAGGGTATCCGTGTCGAGCAGGTTGCCGTCGGTCTTTTTGTAGGAGATGAATATTTCTGTTGTCATATCCCGAAAAGGTTGTAGGCTGATAGCGCCACCCCGGAGAAAGCGATTCTCGTCGGTGGAGAAGTAGGGCATGATGCCGTTTCCTGATTTTTCGTTACTCAGTGAAGCGGATGATTTGCCGGTAGAGAATCCGCCCCACGCGATTAATCCTTGTCCCCATTGTATTTTATAATCTCCGACGCATATTTTTTGAATGGTATTACCGGGCGTGTAGCAGAGGTGGGCGGAGAGAAAGTCGAATCCGGTTTTCTGGTTTTTCGTGAAATAATTCTCTCCCGCGTCGTTTTCGAGGGTGATACCCCCTTGCCAGCGGTTTCCGGCGGTAACTTTGTACTTTAATAAGGTGCTCACGGGCGGACCTTGGAAACGGTTTCTTTTTTTGGTGAGGTAATCTTTTTCATAAATGAATGCATCTCGACTGTATTGCTTGTAACCGGCTTGTTTCGGGCGTGTGGTTTTGACGCGAGCCAGTATCTCGTGGTGCAATCGGGGAAGGCGGGTTGTACTGGGAGTATAATCCCCGATGCGGATAAAGGGTTTGATATTTTCTAAATCCCTAGTGCCGATACCTGTAACCAATAGAATCTCGTTCGGGTGCATGAAAGCACCATGCTTTTCCCGAAATTCCAGTAAATTGTCAATCTGTGCATCTGACAGGAAAAAGAGCATTTTCAGGCTATCGAAAGGTGCGGAATTAATATTTATAGGGTTTGTGGACAGATTCAAAAGGGTTGCCACGATATCTTCATAATAAGATTCGGAAGCATCCACGTCATTGTCTTGCAATAATTTCTCTATATCCGTGATTTCCTGCGAGTGAAGAATGGCAGGGAGCATGAATAGAAATATACAGAAAAGTACTGCTCTACACATCTTTGGACGTTTAGGTTATTGGTATGAAAGACGGCTTTGGAGCCGCATATCCAAAGATATGAAATTTATAAGTTATAACTTATAAAAATGGGGAAAATGTGAATTTTATCAAGTACGATTAATAAGAGGATGTGGCAAAACACATCCTCAGGTCTGTAAGGTCTATAAAGTCCATCATGTCATAAAGTCAAGAGTATTTATGAACCGAAGGTTCGTCTTTTATAGACTAGAGGTGTGTAAAACACACCTCCTTAATTCGTCTTGTAATCGTATTTTACTTTTGCCAGTTCATTGTTGGCGTCAACGATTTTCTTTTTCAAGGATTCTTTGAAATCAACGATTTTCGCTTTTAATGCATTGTCACCCACGGCAAGAATCTGTGCTGCCAATATTCCGGCGTTCATGGCTCCGTTGATGGCTGTGGTGGCGACAGGGATGCCCGGGGGCATTTGGGCGATAGCCAAGAGGGCGTCCATACCGTCGAGGGAGGCATTGATGGGTACTCCGATAACGGGGACGGGAGTCATGGCGGCGATAACACCCGGCAGGTGTGCTGCCATTCCGGCTCCGGCGATGATAACTTCGATGCCCCGTTCGCGAGCGCCTTTGGCGAAGGCTTCCACTTCTGCCGGCGTGCGGTGAGCGGAAAGAGCATTGATTTCAAAAGGTATGCAAAAGTCATTCAATACTTTCGCGGCTTTTTCCATAACGGGTAGATCAGAAGTGCTACCCATGATAATACTTACTTTTGGATCCATATTTTTACCGGATTTTAAATTCAAAGTTGTACTTTTGCGCAAAGTTAAATAAAAAAACGAGTCCGAAGATGGAAAACAGTCATTCGGGAGAAATATTTGTGATATGAAAACAATCAGGTTGCATGATCGGGATTTCCGGTTATTGATCGGGGCAGAGGAGATTGAACAGGCGATATACCGGGTTGCCCGACAAATGAATAAGGATTTGGCAGGGGAATCTCCCTTGTTTATTGGTGTTCTGAACGGGGCTTTTATGTTCGTGTCCGATTTGCTGAAGAAAATCACGGTGGAAGGGACAGAAATCAGTTTCGTGAAGATTGCCTCGTATGACGGGCTTGCTTCTTCCGGAAACGTGCAGAACTTGATAGGTTTGAAAGAAGATATTGCCGGACGTACTGTCGTGGTTTTGGAAGATATGGTAGATTCGGGAGAGTCTATGATGTACTTGAAGCGTATGTTGGAGGAGAGGAACCCGAAACAAGTGAAGATCGCGGCTATGTTTTATAAGCCGGGGGCTTTGAGGTATGACTTGACTCTTGATTACACGTGCATTCCCTTGGGGAACGACTTCGTGGTCGGGCGAGGTTTGGATTACGATGGGTTGGGACGGAATCTACCGGACTTGTATACAATTGAAAGTTGAAAATTGAAAATTGAAAATGACGAGTGAATGATGTCATTTTTAATTTGGAATCTAAAATCATAAATCATAAATCTAAAATAAAAAAGGATGGCATCAACGAACTTTGTCGATTACGTGAAAATTTTCTGTCGTAGCGGAGCCGGGGGACCGGGCTCCATGCATTTGCACCGGGATAAGCGTTCCGCTAAAGGCGGGCCTGACGGGGGAAATGGAGGACGCGGCGGTCACGTGATTTTGCGTGGGAATCGTAATTATTGGACATTGATTCACTTGAAATTCCAACGTCACGTGTTCGCGGGCGACGGGGAGAGTGGAAGCGGTAATTTGTGTACAGGGGCGGACGGGGAAGATGTAATCGTGGACGTGCCTCTCGGGACAGTGGCTCGGGATGCGGACACGGGTGAAACGGTTTGTGAGATTACCCGGGACGGTGAAACGGCTATTGCCGTTCGAGGAGGACGAGGTGGTCTTGGAAACTGGAATTTCCGTTCTGCCACGAATCAGACACCTCGTTACGCGCAACCCGGGGAACCGCGCGTGGAGCGTACCGTGATTATGGAGTTGAAAGTACTTGCCGACGTGGGATTGGTGGGATTCCCGAATGCCGGAAAATCGACCTTGTTGTCCGTGGTGTCGGCAGCGAAACCGGGGATTGCCAATTATCCTTTTACAACGTTGGTACCGAACTTGGGAATCGTGAATTACCGGGATAATCGTTCTTTTGTTATGGCGGATATCCCCGGTATCATTGAGGGGGCTCACCTTGGTAAAGGATTGGGATTGCGATTCTTGCGTCATATCGAGCGAAATTCGGTATTATTATTTATGGTGCCGTGTGATAGTAAGGACATTCACGAGGAGTACCGGATATTGCTGAACGAGTTGAAGCAATTTAATCCGGAATTGTTGGATAAAAGAAGATTGCTGGCAATCACGAAGTCCGATTTCATAGACCGGGAACTCATGGCGGAAATAGAACAGGACTTGCCGGATATTCCTTACGTTTTTATTTCTTCCGTCACGGGAAACGGCATCACGGAGTTGAAAGATATGTTGTGGAAGGTACTGAATGATTAGGTTTTTTAATATAATTTTCAAAGAAACGGGTTAACCGAATATGTTAATCGCCGTATATGCATAGGTATTAAAATGAATTGCTTATGAATTACGGTATTAGTGTTTTGTTTCGTTTAATTCCCTTATTGATGGCGTTGATTTGCTTCTTTTTCGGGGGGTATATTTTCGGTTACGGGAATGATGAAGCTCGTTGGGTGGCAGGGCCGGTCGTGTTTTCATTAGGAGTTCTTTGTTTAGCCCTTTATGCCACGGCTGCCACGATCATTCGTCAGTTGATCCACACGTATAATCCCGTGGTGAAGTATTTGTTGCCTGCCATGGGGTATTTGTTTGCCTTGGGTACTATGATTTGGGGGATCACTTTGTTGAACATGGCGGAACCGCAGAATATGTTCGTGCCGGGGCACGTGATTTGCGGGGTGGCATTAATCGCCGGTTGTATCTCTACGGCGGCGACTTCATCGACTAAATTTACATTGATTCCGGGAAATTCCCACGGGACGAGTGATAAAATTAACCCGGCAGGTTTTTCAGCGACGACGGAATCCACGCTGATTGGAATCACTATCGTGCTGGCTTTGGTGGCATGGGTATGGGCTATCGTTTTATTGTCCGGGGCTTCCGAGGGCGATCATCTGGTTGCCGGGAGTGTCATGGCGGGCTTGGCTTGTATATGCACGAGTCTGATTGGTTTGGTTGCAAGTATTTCCCGTCAGATCAGGAATGATTACGGGGAAAAAGATAGAAAAAATTGGCCTAGACTGGTATTTTTCATGGGGACTATCTGTATTGTAGGGGGAATTGTAGAGTTGTTGGCTGCAGCGGCTCCCGTGAATACTACCGGTTTTATCTTGATTGGCCTCGGGCTGGTTTGTTTCAGTATTTCCAGTAAGGTTCTTTTATTGGCAAAGGTGTGGCGTCAAGAATGTAAATTGGCGAACCGGATACCTTTGATTCCGGTCATGACAGCTTTGTTTGCTCTTTTCTTGGGAGCCTTCCTTTTTGAAGAGGCGTCACTGGATAACGCTTTCTTTGTACCTTCGCGTGTACTGATCGGTTTGGGAGCGATATGCTTTTCCCTGTTCTCGATTGTCAGTATTCTGGAAAGCGGTACATCGAGCAAATAACTATACTTTCGGAGGTTTTGATTTGAGTTTATATTTCGTGTCGTGAGGACTCTCTGCAAAGGGTTCTCACGATTTTTTCGTGTGTACTTTATACATGTTTTGTTTTGAGTTATACAGGCGGTTATTGTTTTAGAAGCTAAAAATTGATTATTTTCGCCGCTGAAATAAATGAAAAAATAATGGCAAAGAAAGAAAAGGTACAGGAGATGTTCAACGGGATTGCGCCCAAGTATGATTTGTTGAATCACTTGTTATCTATGGGGATTGATAAACGTTGGCGGAGAAAAGCGATGAAAGTGGTAGGAGCCGGGCGGAAAGAGCTGGTGTTGGATATCGCTTGCGGTACGGGTGATTTTTCTATCGAGGCGTTGAAGCATGGCGTGAAGCGTGTGATTGGGGCGGATATATCCGAGAATATGTTGGTTGTTGCCCGTGAGAAAGCGAAAAACAAGGGACTGGCAGACCAACTCGATTTCCAGTACGGGGATAGTGAGAATCTTTCGTTCGGGAATAATACTTTTGATGCCGTGACAGTGGCTTTCGGCGTACGTAACTTCGAGCACTTGGAGCAGGGGTTGACGGAAATGTGCCGGGTGTTGCGTCCCGGGGGAAAGGTGGTTATTTTAGAATTTTCCACGCCTGAAAGATTTCCTATGAAACAGCTATACAATTTTTATTTCAGAAATATACTGCCTTTCGTGGGAGGGATTATTTCCGGTAACCGGAAGGCTTACGAGTATTTGCCGGCTTCGGTATTCGCTTTCCCTCAAGGAGAGAAGTTCTTGGAAATCATGCGTCGTTCCGGTTATGCTAATGTTTCTCAGCAACGGTTGACGTTCGGAATCGCCAGTTTATATATCGGGGAGAAATGAAAAAAGCCTCCGTTCGGAGGCTTTTTTCATTTCTTTACCACTCTACTTCATCCCGGTTGATCGGCATGGTCATGCATCTGGCACCTCCTCCTCCGCGGGGAAGTTCCGAACCTTCAATGGTAAGCATGTATTTGTTGTAGTTCTTTAAATCTACTTTATTGCTAATCACGTCACAAGCGCGGATAATCTCGAACCCGGCGTTGCTCATGGCTTCCACGGTATAATTGTTACGAGCGTAACCGATGACTTTACCCGGTGCCACGCAGAAGAAGTTTGCACCACTGTGCCATTGTTCTCTTTCCATGTTCCAAGTTTCGTCCTCGCCGCCACAATACACGGGCTCCAAGTCCATTCCCAGTTTTTTCAACGCATGTAACAAGGTTTTCTCCCTGCGGATACTGATTAATTTGCCGTGTTGAATCTTGATATGCACGGTCTGGTAGTTGCCCGGGCTCATAATCAGGGGCTCGTAAACCATACATTTGTCTTTATCCAAGAAGGTAAATACCATATCCAAGTGGATGAATGATTCTGGAGAATGGGGTAATTCCTGTACCAGAATATGTTGTACTTTATCTTCGTTCCGGTTGATGAAGTTATACATCAGTGCATCGATACCGCGAGTGGTGGTACGTGCCCCGTTACCGATTACTAAAATATCGTCACGAGCGATCAGAACGTCACCTCCCTCGATTGTTAATTTGCGGATGGGGTCGTTTGTCGTGTTCAAATTAAGGGTGCGTGTTTTGAACCCGGGGGTGAAATCAAAAATAGACTGCATGATCACGGCTTCGCGATCGCGTACTGCATTTGCCATGCGGCCGATGAGTACCTCGTTATACATGCTCATGGATGCATCGCGAGTGAAGAAGAAATTATGCAACGGACGCAGGTCATACCAATCTTTATTCAGGAATTTGGTCAACGTGTCCCGTTTCATTTCCACCCCTTCGATGAGTAAACGGGCTAAATCTTCTGCATCTTCATCCAATAATTTATCCTTGATCGAACCTTTGGGTGTTTCTTCCGCGATAAAAGGTTCTATTTTTTCGATGCGGTTGAGCACTTCCAACTTGATGGCATCGTCCTTTAAAATGTTCGTCAGCAAGTCTCTTACTTGATAAGTTTTCGTGATCTTACCCAAGACTTCACTGAGCTGTTTGTATTCTTTTCGTGCAATTGATAGATTTAAAATATCGCTGTAGAGCGCTCTCTCAGCGTTTTCAGGAGTCATGTTTTCTACCTCCTCGCCTGGTGTATGGAGGATAACTCCATTCAGTTTTCCGATTTCGGATTGAACATTTACCTCAACAATCTTAGACATAAATTGGTTTTTTTGATTACATGACAAAAATACGATATAATGAATGATAAACCTTATAAATCACCACTATAATTATGCAAAAGCTGAAAATAATTATGCACGGCGGGAGAAAAAAGGAGAAAGGGATACACTCGGTATCCCTTTCAATATCTCGAAGAGTTGTCCGGCCTCTCCGAGCTGGTTGCATTTTCAAATATTTTAAATGTATGAATACCTCTTTCTACTTGGCTTTTCGAAAGGAATCCGATACATGATATTTTCAAAACTAGGCTAAACACTCGTACGACGCAAAATTATAACATTTAATTTAGAAATACAAATAATATTCTACATAATCGCTTTGGGGAATTTCGTTTGCGAAATGGTGACTCTGCCGCCTGTATCGTGTCAGATTAATATTACTCTTTTCCCTGTAAAAAATCTTTTGTCAGCTATATTTTATATAAAAGAGCGAGGATGTGTCAAAACATCCTCTGCTACTCCCGGGAAAGACTCCCGTACGTTCTGGTTGCAATATAATTTGTTAGAATCGGAATCCGATTTTCAACATTGGGTTAGACAAAAAGTCAATACCGTGTCTGTCTGAAGATAGAAGTTTTAATCCGACTTGCGGGCGAATATTGTACACCGTGTAGTCGTATGCCAACGGGCGTATTTCGATTGAAATGAAAAATGCTTTCGAAACGAAATAATCGAAGCCGGTCACCCCGGCTACCCGGTAGCCGAATGCTTCCCCGACGGATTTACCCAAGTAAGATTCGTCGTCGGCTTTTGCCGTTTGGCGTCCGTAGGAAAACCCGAACTCACCCCCGTAGCGGAAAAATAACTTATTGTATTTGGTTTTCACGTAACGTTCAGCCCCGAGTACCACGGAATATTTCAAATTATCTTTCGAGGTTACGAATTTGTAATCCGGGACGTCCCCTTCTTCAAATTTTCCCTCGGTGCTACTGCCGGGAACGGCTTTGTACTCGGGGTTGTTTTTGAATGAGAATCCTCCCATCGCTTTCAATGCCCATTTCTCTGCAAACATCCATTTGAACTCGAAGTTCAAGGATAGCTGTTTGTCAAACCAGCTGGTTTGAGGTGCAGAGATATTGTAGCTGCTTAGATTCGGAGCCGGGGCTTCCATGCCGACAAAAGAACCCACGCCCAAGTTCAAGGAAACTGCCTTGTCTCCTTTCTTCGGGGTGACATCTTCTTGCTTCTCTTGTGCATTCGCCAGCAGAACCGAACCCGTCATGATGATGGCAATTGTCAATACTCTTTTTAACATATTAGAATAGTGTTTGTTTTCATCGGGCGATTAACGCCCGATGATGTGTTCGTCAGTATTTTTATTCGGCTTCTTCCAAAGAGTCGATAACTCCTTTCAAACGGTCAACTTCTGCTTGGTATTGGATGATTTCTTCTTGCAGGTTCTTGATGTCTAGTTCAAGTATTGCAATTTCATCCCTCAAGGTTTCATGACCATTATTAATGATTTCGTCTTTCTCAGCCTCTTCTGCTGCTTCGAATTCTTTGATTAGGGCTTGTTTTTCTTCGATGATTTTGTTGTTCTCGGCAATCGTTTTGTTACATTTTTCGATTGCCTCTTCGATTGATTGCTTGTACTCTTCTTGACTGAATGAACCATCGATTAATTTCTCGTATTCAGCGATTAAGTTATCATAAACAGTTTTTTCGCCCTCGATGTTATCTCTTTCTTTCTTGATAGCCTCGTATTCAGAATCTTCTATTGCTTTTTCTGCATCTTCAACAGCTTTTACGGCTGCTTCCAAGTTTGCTTCGGCAGTGGCAAAAGCTTTCTCTGCTTTTTCTTTGTCAGCTAAGAAGTCGGTAAGAGTTTTGTTGGCAGCCTCGAGTCTCTCTTTGAAATTAGCTTCAGCCTCTTTTGCATCATTAGCGTTAATTTCCGCTGTTGCAATATTGTTTTGCAATTCACCGCCCACTGCCACGGCTTTCATCGTGTCGTCGTAAATCTTTTCGGCTTTTTCCAGTGCATTTTTCGCTTCTGTTAAAGCTTTTGTGTTTTTCTCGATTTCTCCATTTAACTCTTTGATGCTATCATTTGCTTCTTTGAGCGCGGCTTCGTTGTCGTCGTATGCTTTTTTGGCGGCATCGTAAGTTATTTTTGTTTCAGCTGCCAGTTCCTCTGCAATTTTTAACTCTCTTTGATATTGGGCTTTTTGCTCGGCGCTTAATGATTCGTCTTCTAAAAGCTCGGTTAGCTCTTCTATTTTGTTGAGGTGAGCATCATATACGTCTTTTTCTGACTCCATTTTTTCTTTCAAATCACCTTGTTTCCCCTCGCAAACAGCTTTTTCCTCCGTTGCTTCAGCTAATTCTTCAGCTAATTTTTCAGCTTCATCTTCAATAGGTTTAACAGCTTTTGCAGCATTTTCTTTTGCGGCGAATAACTCCGGAATGCTCTGCTCTGCTTTTTCTAAGGCAGCCTTTGCTTTTGCTAATGTTTCTGCCGTTTGGGCGGTTGCTAGTGCTAACTCTGCTTGTTTTTTCTCGATATTGGTTGTAACCCCGTATTCAAATTCCGGGAACTCGTCGATGATATCTTGTTTAGCTGAATTTAGACCATTTTCAGCATCCTCGTACGCTTGGGTTGCATCTTCTAGCTCATCTTCAGCTTTGTTTTTTGCATTGTTAGCGTTGCTTTGATTTTTTTTAGCTGCATCTAGCGCTGCAAGCAATTTGCTTTGGTCGGCTTGTAAGTCGATTAATTTTAAGGTTAAATCGCTGTATTTTTTATCCAACGCTTCTTTTTGGGCGTTTAATTCTTCAACTTTTTTAGATGCTTCGTCTTTAGTCACATCTGTGTTGTTTTCCATCCATGTTTCCAGTGCTGCTTTAGCCTCCTCGATATTTTTTTGTGCTGTGGCAATTTCTGTTTGCAGCCCTTTCACGTAGCCATCATAACCGCTGTTAATCGTTTTCTCTTTCGTGGCAATTTCCTGTTGTTTTTGGGAAACTTTAAGTTCTGCACCGCGCAACTTATTTAACGCTGAAGTGTATTGATTGTACACTTCAATAAGTCCCGAGTTTAATTTGCCATCGATGATAGCTTGGTTTAATTTGTTTTGGAATTCTTGTAATTTGTAGGCGGCTTTTGCCTCGGCTACTTGGTATTCCAGTTCGTTCAACCGTTGTTGGTATTCGAATTCCAAACGAGCTTGCTCCACTTCTTGGTTGATTCTCTCGATTTCTGCACGGATTTGTTCAGCCTCGGCTTCGGTCTTCGCAGCTTCAGCTTGGGCTTTCAATTTCTCTATTTCGATACGTGCAGCCTCGTTTTTGGCGTCATTTTCCGCTTTTAATTTCTCTGTTTCGGCTAAAATCTTTTGGGCTTCGCCTTGTGCTTTTATCATTTCGGCTTGAGCTTGCAACCATGCAGTTTTTGCCGTACGCATTTGTTCAACTGTTGCAGATTCTTTGTCGTCCACGCAAGAGAACATTACCATAGTTATTAAAACAACTAGTAAACCAATTTTTCTCATAACACTTTTTTTATTAAACATTGAATAATTCTATAGGTTTATTTATACAATAACAAGTGAATTGTTGTATTAACTTTACAAAAGTATGGTATAAAATTTACTTATGCAAGAATTGTGCAACATTTTTGTGATTATATAATACAGATGGCGGTTCTTTTGTCTGTATAATTCTCGTATTTTTATTCCATGAAATTAGATATAGGAGAGATAATAAGGCAAGAATTTGAGAAGAGTGGTTTGAGTATCAGTCAATTCGCTCGGATGATTAATAAGGAGAGGACAGTTGTGTACAATCTTTTCAAGCGTCAATCAATTGATACACATCTGTTGTATCAAATTTGCATGGTGTTGAATGTCGATCTGTTTCGCGTATTTTCGGAGTGTTTAGGAGAGGAGAATAAAGTTATTGGTGCAGACCGTGTGAATGAGTTACAAACGACTTCTTCCAAACGGAAAGTCATGTTGGAAGTGGAATTGGATGATATGGAATATGACCGAATCATGCAAAAAATGTTTGAAAAAAAGAAAGATTTAAGTCGTTGATTTTTCATGTAGAATTCCCGTGTTCACGGTATGATCAATAACTTTATTATTATTGGTCATGATAATACTGTATATTGGTATATGCTTATTTCAAAAATGCAAGATAAACTCTTGTCAAAAAATTTTTACAGTTTTTCTTCCTTGTTCGAGGTGAATTTCTGTCCAATTCAGTTATCGGGCTAGAATAGACTATAGTTATACCATGTATTTTGCTATTATTAAATTTTATTCAAATTCAATTTAAATTCTATTGTTTTGCCTTTGTAATAGGGGATGAATGGGAGTTGAATGGGAATTGAATGGGAGTTGATATTAATCAAGTACAAGTTGCGTATGTCAAATATATTTATTATTTAACTTATTTTGACTTAAGCACGAGAGAAATTTGGTTCTCTCGTGTCCACTATTTTAGTTTGGCGTGTTTTTCAGATATCCAGTTTGACAACCGTGATTCCTGAGCCTCCCATTTGCACGTGTTCGTCCCCGCAATGACCGACGACGGGATTCGTTCTCAAGTAATCCCTGATAATCTGCCGAAGGGCACCGGTACCCGTCCCGTGCAGGATACGCAAGTCTTTCATGTTCAGCATGACAGCCGAGTCTATAAATTCGGCTACTTTCATGAGAGCCTCGTCCCCCCGCAACCCGCGGACGTCAATTTCCGGCTTGAAGTCCATGCGTTTCTGGCTGATGTTTTCCAGATAGGACGAGGTGCTTTGCCGCGGTTTGCTTTGTGCTATTTTTTTTGCCACGCTGTTGGATACTTTCGTTAGACGTTCCGTTTTCACGGTTGTCATCAGTCCGCCTAGGGCAATCACGGCGCTTTTATCATTGATTTCGATAATTTCGCCGATAGCTTTATTGTCGAGTTGCACGAGATCTCCTTTATTGAGCGCGAGTGTTTTTCGGGTTTCTTGTTCCGGCGTGGCGGTTTGCGGTTGTTTTCCCCGTTCTTGACGTTTCTTTTCCCGGTTCTTCAGTTTCTCGATTTTCTTTTGAAGACGTTCTTCTTCGCCTTGTTCTTCCGCGAGGAGGCGTTGTTTTTCTTCTTCAAAGGCTGCCTTTGCCAATTTCGTTTGCTCTTTTTCTGCTTGGCTTGCCTTGATTTCCCGGATGGTTCTCTCTATCGTGCTGTTCGCACCGGATATGATTTCCTTTGCTTTTTCCTGCGCTTCTTTGATAATCTCTTTTCTTAATTTGGAAGCATCATCCAGTTCTTTCTTGTAACGCTCCAGCACTTCCTCGAGGCGTTTTTCGTTGTCGTGAATGCGTTTCCGTTTTTCTTCCCAGTACCGTTTGTCCCGTAGGATTTCTTTCAGGTGCTTGTCGAAGTTGACCCTGTCTTCCCCGATTTTGCCGGCGGCATCGTCGAGAATCTCTTTCGGGAGTCCTATCTTCTTGGCTATCTCGAACGCGAAAGAGGAACCCGGTTTGCCGATTTCCAATTGGAACAAGGGAAGCATCCGGTGGGAATCGTATAGCATGGCACCGTTCACGATGCCCGGGGCAGAGGAGGCAAAGTGCTTCAAGTTAGTGTAGTGGGTAGTGATAACTCCTTTCACTTGGTTCTGGTTCAAAGCGTTCAGTATTGCTTCGGCAATGGCTCCTCCCAGCATGGGTTCCGTGCCCGTTCCGAACTCGTCGATTAGGATTAATGTATCGTCTGACGCGTAACGCACGAAATTTTTCATGTTCACCAGATGGGAGCTATACGTACTCAAATCGTTTTCGAGTGATTGTTCGTCACCCATGTCAATAAGTATCTTGCGGAATATCCCGAATTTACTCGATTCTTCCACGGGTACGGGAATGCCGCATTGGAACATGTACTGCAAGAGTCCGGCGGTTTGCAAACAAACGGATTTACCCCCGGCGTTAGGGCCGGAGATTAGGACGATACGTTGTTCCTCGTTGATCTCGATATCCAGAGGTATGACTTCCTTGCCGTTGGCTTTTAAACTAAGGTATAACAGGGGATGTTTTGCCTTGTACCATAACATCTCGGGACGATTCTCGAAGACGGGTACGATAGCGTTTACCCGAATGGCGAAAAGAGCTTTCGAGCGAACGAAGTCCACGAAAGCCATGAAATCGTATGCCGGGATCAAGTCGTCGATATAGGGACGTATGTCATCCGCGAACTGGCGGAGGATACGGGTGATTTCCCGTTTTTCTTCTAATTGCAACTCCCGGATCTCGTTGTTGGTTTCGATGATTTCCGTGGGTTCGATATATGATGTTTTTCCGGTTGTCGATTCGTCATGCACGATACCGTTTATTTTTCGTTTGTAGGCGGCGGGAACGGGAATAACCATTCTGCCGTCACGGATGGATATGTTCGTGTCTTTGTCCGCCCAACCCTCTTCCTGTGCTTTCTGCAATAAGGCTTGCATGCGGCGGGATATTCCGGATTGTTTTTTGGTGATACTATGCCGGATATTCGCGAGGGCAGGGGAGGCGGAGTCTTTTATCGTGCCGAATTTGGAAACGATGGAATCCAGACGCTGCAATATATACGGGAATACACGTATGTCCCCGGCACGAGCGACCAGTGAAGGGTATTGTTCCTGTTTGTTGTTGAAAAAACGGGTAATGGCGTTCAATGATTCCAGCGAGTTTTTTAGTATTACCAGTTCGTTTATTTCCAGAAATAGCCCTTCGACTCTTACGCGAGCGAGAAAAGGACGGGCATCGTGATAATAAGATACCGGGAAATTCTCTTCTTCCTGACAGATGCGTGTAAATTCCGCCGTTTCGGAGAGTGAGGTGCGAATCCAGTCCGCGTCGGATGAAAACGTGATATTGTCTACCAGCTCACGTCCCATGTCACTCAGGCTGTTGTTGCTGATAAGTTGTCTTATTTTGTCGAATTTTATTTTTGTCTCGAAATTTTCAGGATAAACCATACTAATTGAAAATTGAAAATGCAAAATTGAAAATGATTAATAAACAAGGGAGAAGCTAAAGCTCTCGCCTTGACTGGTTTGGATTACAAGTCGATCGGCGGGAGAGAACGCGGTGTTCTCGTTTCCGGTGTAGCGGATGATGAGGTTGCCGATCATTCCTTTCTCCATGGTGAAGGGGGTGTAATCTACTTCTAGGTAGTCGGGTTTGACGATGGATGTAATGGATATATTTTTTTTGCCGGTATTGATCATATTCACGATTTGTTGTTTTGTTTTTAATTGGTTTATGGAGATGGTGTCCGTGTTGACGCGTAACTCTCCCGCTGTGAAGGGATATTCTTTATCTATGTCCGCGGGTTTGCCCACGACTTCTCCGTTTAATTTTAAGACAAGATTGGGCGGGGTGCCATTGGTGTACACGATAATTTTCTTGGAGAAGGTACCGGGGCGGTCTTTCGGGTTGAAGACCACGGAGATGGTTCCGCTGTCCTGTGGCAGGATCGGACGGCGGTTCCATTTTGGAACAGTACATCCACAAGTCGTTTCCACGTATTTTATTAGTAACGGTGCTTTGCCCTTGTTCACGAATTTGAAGTTATACGTGATTTTTCCTCCGGTTTCCTGTACCAGACCCGCGTCGATCGTGTTTTTCTCGAACGCGATCTTGGCTTTCTGTCCGAACGCGAGAGCCGGAATGAATAGCATGATGAAGTATATTAGTGTTTTCCCTTTTCTGCTCATGTCGTTGTAATTTTGAGTACAAAAATACAAAAAGGGATGGAAAAGATTGTTTGATGTCGGAATAAAGTGTATCTTTGCGGCGTTAAAATAATTTTTAAATTTAAAGAACTGAACATCATGTATTTGACATCAGAAAAGAAAGAAGAACTTTTTTCACAGTACGGGAA
>OGKG01000813.1_pt1 | contig 39715 bp, 56 predicted proteins | sample 1572201 | NCBI WGS metagenome assembly OGKG01 (sample SAMEA2582146, study PRJEB24529) | metagenome | biome: Human gut stool | place: China | collected 2011 | reverse complement strand
GAGAAAAACGCAAAAAGTAAAAATATTAGAAGAAGTTATCAAGAATTTTACAGATTATTATGAAATGGAATGGGATATTCAAGTATTGTTTGTAAAATTTCCACCTATATTTGGGAAAGCTGAAGGATATTCAAATTTTAATAAAGGCTTAATAGTATTAAATGATAATTATTTTAATCATAATTTTGTATATCAAAACAGTTATTTCAAAAAAGAAAAATATAAATATACCACAATAAATTTATATCATATTTTAATGCATGAGTTAAGACATTTTTATCAAATATGGGTAATGAAACATCCTCAGATAAATCCGGAATTAGCTCAAAAGGTTAAAAACAATTTTTATAGAAATGAATATAGGGATAATTATATAAATATTTTTAATACAGATGCATATATGTGTCAATTTGTTGAAAGAGATGCAATAGAATATGAATTAAAGCAAATAGATAATTATATAAAACTGCTTAAAAATGATGAAGAACTAAATGAATTATTAGCTAAAAAAGAATTTATAATAAAAAGAAATGATACAGCATATCAAAATTTACAACAATTTTTTAATATAGATAATCCTATTCCGTATATAGATGAAAGTATGAGTATAATAGCAAATAAGCAAATAACATGTGAAGATATATATCCAAATGATACAGAGCTTCATCAGAAATTAAATCAATTATTTCCATATAAAGGAATGGATAAAATCCATTCCCAAATCCCGGAGAGAGGAGAAAAAGAATAAACAATGAAAATAAAAATAAAAAAGATGAAAGTAAATGCAGTTATTCCCACTTATGGAACAGCATTAGCCGCAGGAGCCGATTTATATGCATGTATAGATAATCCTATTATGATAGCAGCGCATAAAACAGAAATTATTGATACAGGAATTGGACTTGAAATACCGCCCGGATATGTTGGACTAATATATGCAAGAAGTAGATTATCAATTAAAGAAGGATTAGCACCGGCTAACAAAGTAGGAGTGATAGACGCAGATTATAGAGGAGAAATAAAAATTGCGTTACATAATCATTCAAATGAATCAAAAATAGTAAATCCTAAAGATAGAATTGCACAAATAGTAATAACTCCGTATTTACCTGTACAATTTAAAGAAGTAAGAGAGTTGTCAAAGACAAAAAGAGGAAATGGTGGATTTGGTTCAACCGGAATATAAAAAAATATAAGGAGAAAATATAATATGGGAAAAATAATAATATTAGAAGAAACCACAAAAAATCCTATAACCTTAATGGGAAAAAGAGCAGGAGTTTGTTGGGGAGCAGATATAACGGATGATACAAAGAATTATAAAAGAGGGCTTGATTGTCTAATTTCCGGTCATGGACGTGTAATGGAGTATGTGAATGTAGAGATGGTACTGGATGGTTACTCAGCAAGAGTAATTCGTGAATGGTATACGCATTTAGGTGGAGCACCAACAAGACTTCAAGCAAGTACCAGATATATAAATTATGAAAATTTTGCATATATTATTCCACCTAAGATTTCTGATAATAAAGAAGCATTAGAAAAATATAATGAAATGATGGCGAATATAGCCAATACATGTAGTTATCTTGAAAATAAATGTAATATCCCGAGAGAAGATGCAGCAATGTTGCTTCCTCTTGGAATGGAGACGAAAATAGTTGATAAGCGTAACTTAAGAAATCTTGTTGATATGAGTGGACAGAGAATGTGTACAAGGGCATATTGGGAATATAGACAGATGTTCAATGATATTGCAAAGGCTTTGTCGAATATATCAGAGGAATGGAAATACATTGTTGATAATTATTTTATGCCTAAATGTGAAAAGGTTGGATATTGTACGGAAAGAAATTCATGTGGCAGACGTAAAAAGCGGGGGTAAATATTTATGGCGACATTAGAAATGTTAATAGGTATTCCGGGTTCTGGTAAAAGTTATTATTCTTCCTCTCTTAGGGGGAAATGTGAACCGGATGGTTCACCGGTAGTAATAAGTTCTGATAATATAAGAAAAGAAATAAATGGGACATTACAAAAGCAAGATAATCCGGGATATATATTTGGGATTGCTAAGAAAAGAGTATTAACGGCATTATATGATAATAAACATGTAATTTTAGATGCAACAAATATAAATAAAAAAGACAGAAAATCATGGATAGAAGATATTAAATTATACGTTCCTAAGACATATATAAAAGCAACGGTAATAGCAACTCCTTATGAAGAATGCATAAAACAAAATAATAAACGTACAAAAGATGAAAAGGTTCCAGATTATGCAATGGAAAGAATGCATCGAAGATTTAAAATGCCGACATATGAAGAAGGATTTAATGAAATATACATCCATTATAATAAACCCGAATATATAAATAATAATGAATATATATTAGAACAAGCCCCAAGTGAAACAGAAATAGAAAGATAGAGGAAGAAATAAATGAATTATGTAATAGGTGATGTACATGGTTGTTATGATGAAATGATGGCTATGATACAGAATATCGAACAAAGAGATAAAGACGCAATTTTTTATTTTACAGGTGATTTTGTAGATAGGGGCCCGAAAGTAGTAGAAACATTAAATTGGGTACTTGAAAATATATCAAATAATGGTAAATATCAAAGTGTAAAAGGAAATCATGAAGATATGTTGGTTGATTGGTATAATGCGTATAAACACGAATACAAATATTATCGAATACCTCCAACAAAGTATGACTTTTCAAAGATTGCAGAAACATTAACTTATAAAGAAGTAACAGCATATATCGAAAAAATGCAGACTTTACCGGATATAATTATAAAACATATAAATAATGAAGAATTTCATATAGTACATGCTTGGGATAGAGGGAATTTCTATATTGATGCCGGATATACAGATAAAAATATAAAGTATGACAGACTATGGAATAGAGATGAAGAATATAATATGATGGGGGAAAATATAGATTTTACTATTATTCATGGACATACTCCTACAATATTTGAAGAAGCTTTTATATGTTACGAAAATAAATATTGTAAATCTAATTTAGGAAAAGTTTTGAAAAAGAAATATTCATATAATATAGATTGTGGATGTGTATATTATCAATATAATGAAAATCCATTAGCAAAATTGTGTAAATTAGCTGCAATTTGTCTTGAAACGAAAGATATATATTATATTATTCCGAAAACTTTAGATTTTATAAAAGACAGAGCTATTGATTTAAATATCTAATAAAGAATGGGAAAATTATCTCCATTCTTTTTTTATAAATAATGACAAAAAATAATAGGATTTTCAAATATATTAAACATATAGATATGTAAAGGGAAACATACAGCAAAATATTAATAGTCTGTAAAACTGTTACAATACGATTGTGTTTCCTGTAAGGGATAAGGACAGCGAATAAAATAAAATATTTAAGGGTAAGTGTTAAAAATTATCCTGTAAAGAAAGAGGTAAACCTATATGAATTTTTCAGATGCAATAAGAACAGAAGCAACTTATACAAGAACGGAGAATGGAGCATTAGCGTTAAATACTACAGGTAGTGGTTTAGTAGATTTATTTTCCACCATTGGGGCATTAAGAAATCCAAATGGAAAGAATAAGCGTACTTCAATAACGGCAGAAAATAAGCGAAGAGCAGAAATGCTGTTTGACGAGGCAGTAAAGCAGGACCCATTGATAGCAACAAAGATATTGTTTTATGCAAGAGATATTAGAGAGGGCTTAGGCGAGAGGGAAGTATTTAGATATATATTAAATTATGCAGCAAAGGCATATCCAAATCTTATTATAAATAATATTGATTTAATTGGTGTATTCGGCAGGTATGATGACCTTTATGCGCTGATTGATACCCCATTAGAGGATAAGATGTGGGAAGTAATGAAGAACCAGTTTGAGGAAGATTTAAGAAATATGGAAGCCGGAAATGCAGTATCATTACTTGGAAGATGGGTAAAGACTGCTGATGCGTCAACAGCTAATACAAGGGAACTTGGTATTCTTACTGCAAGAAAGTTAGGATATTCTGTATATAATTATAAAAGAAAGTATCGTGCATTAAGAAAGTACATTGGTGTTATAGAGGGGCTGATGTGTACAGGGCAGTGGGATAAGATTAATTACTCTGAGGTTCCAAGTAGAGCTATGACCATTTATAGAAATGCTTTTATGAGACATGATGAAGCAGGATTCAGGGATTATTTATCAAAGCTTCAGAGTACAGACCCAGATGTAAGAAATACAGTAAAGATAAATGCATCTACATTATATCCATATGATATTGCAGAGAAGTTACTTGATTATGGATATGACTATAGTAGAAGAAGTGTTAAGGAATATGAAAATGATATTACTGTTCTTGAAGAGCAGTGGAAGGCATTGCCTAACTATGTTGAAGAGGGTACTAATGCGTTAGTAATTGCAGATACATCAGGGTCAATGTGGGGAAGACCATTAGCATCATCAGTAGGACTTGCATTATATTTTGCTGAAAGAAATCATGGAGCATATGAGAATATGTTTATGACTTTTTCAAACAAGTCTGAAATTGTTACTGTTCAGGGAAATTCATTAAGACAGAAGTTAAGTAATATCAGTAAGGCAAACTGGGGAATGAATACAAATCTTGCGGCTGCATTTGAGCATATTCTTGATATAGCTATTACACATAATGTAGCTTCGGAAGATATGGTAAAGTCACTTATTATTATTTCTGATATGGAAATAGATGCTTGTACGAATAGAAATGACTTTTTCTATGATGAAATGCAGAGAAAGTATAGAGAGCATGGTTATGAATTACCAAATATTATCTTTTGGAATGTTGATAGTCGCCATGATACATTTCATGTCAATATGACAAGAAAAGGAGTTCAGTGTTTTTCGGGACAGTCTGCTTCAACTTTCAAATCTATCATGCAGACAGTAGGCATGACACCTTATGAAGCAATGTTAAAGGTAATCAATAATGAACGGTATGATTGTATTACAATAAGATAAATTTCTAAAGGAACTGTTTTTACAGTTCCTTTTTTATAGTTATTAAATTTTTATAAAATTTTTCAAAAGCTCATAATTTGATTATATCTTTTCATTTTTTTTGTACATATATTATAAAAAGAAAGAGGAGACATTCAAATGAGAGTATTGGTTGTAATAGATATGCAAAATGATTTTATAACAGGAAGTCTTGCAAATAAAGAAGCAGAAAAAATTATACCTAAAATAGAGGAAGAAATAAATAAACTTAAAAGCGGAGATTTATTGATTTTTACCAGAGATACGCATGAAAAAGATTATCTTGACACACAAGAAGGGGAAAAATTACCTGTTGAACATTGTATTAAGGGGACAGATGGGTGGCAGATATGTAAAAACTTAAAGAAATATATAAATAACAATTATATTGAGCCTGATGTAATAACGATAGATAAGTATAGTTTTGCAAGTTTATCAAATTTAAGAAATTATATGCGTGATGAAATGGATATAGTTGAAACTATTGACAATTATTTATTTTATAATTTTATGGACCTTGATGCTGAGGAACTTGATGAAATAGCATTGGTTGGGACATGTACAGATATTTGTGTTATTTCTAATGCAATGGTATTAAAAGCAGCATTTCCGGAGACACCTATTAAGGTTATTTCTGAGGCTTGTGCAGGAACAACCCCGGAACATCATAAAAATGCAATAGAAGCAATGAAAATGTGTCAAGTAGATGTTATATAAATAGGTTAAGAATATTATTTTCTTAGCCTGTTTTTTATACATATATAAATAAGAAATTAGGAGAAAATATTTATGAAAGTCACAAATGCCATAGACTTATTGCCAAATAATGAATACTCACTACAGAAAATAGTAAAAGCATTTCAGAAAGGAAATAAAAATATTTGTTATACATCTGGAGTAGGAACCGGGAAATCATATATTTTTATGAAGTTAGTACATGACTATTATAAAGATAAAAAAGTATTATATATAGTTCCTAAATATGCTGTTGCAGAAAATATACGAAATTATAAAGAATTTAAAATAATAGAAAATAATGTAGAGTTTGAAACATATAATTATTTTAATAATTATGAAAAAGGAATGTTAAGATTAAATGATTATGATTTAATTTTAATAGATGAGTGTCATCATTTAGGTTCAAATATATATGGTACAATATTGACAAAATGTATGCATGATAGCAATATACCATGTTTAGGGTTAACGGCAACCCCAATAAGGGAAGATGGGATAGATATATTATCATATTTTGATACAACAATTAATGGAATGACAACTATAGAGGCTATTAAATGTGGATATATGAAACCTTTTAATTATAGAATATGTTTACCAAAAGATGAAAATTCTTTAAATATTTTAATGCATGACATTACAGATACTAATAATTCTGTCCTCTTAGGGGATAACCGCACGAATGTAAAGAGTGCGATAGATTATGAAATGTCTGAAGATATATTAAAAGAAGTAGTAAAACAATATCCAAAAAATAAATGGACAATATTTTGTGATAAAATAGATAGTTTAAATGAACACTTACCATTAATACATAGAATATTTCCGGATTATAAAATATATCCATTACATTCTAAAATTGAAGAAGAAGATTACTTGCAGAAAACTATAAATAAAGTTAGTAATTCTGAAAAAGCAGTAGTTGTATGTTGTGATATGTTTACAGAAGGAGTACATATTGATGATATGGATGGAATAATATTTTTTAGAAATGTACAATCATTACCATTATTTCAACAGATGTTAGGCAGGGTATGTAAAATAGGTAAAACCGAGGCTCCGATTGTTGTTGATTGTACTTCATGTGGTCCTAGAATATTATTTGAAATGATAAAAACGGAAGATGTTTTAGATAATAAAAATTTACAACCAAATGAACAAAAAGAAATTATAAAAACCCGTTTAAAAGTAATTATGAATATAGGATTGGATAAACATCAAGAATGGGAAGGATTTGATGAATTTTTAAACGAAATTGTTAAACTTAGGCAAAAGAAAATTGACCATATCGAAAATGTAAAAGATGCTGCAAATGAATATTTTAGAATGTTTGGAACAATTAGTAATACTGATAAATTACTTAGAAATTGTGCAGAATTATGGGATGTTTCAACAGCTACTTTAAAACATTATATAGAAAAACAAGAAGAAATGGAAAGATAATTATGAAGCCAACAATGGAAAATCGCATAGGTGAACAAAGACAAATGAGTAATGGAATGTATGCTACTATAATAGCATATAGAACAGCTCGTGATATAGATGTACAATTTGAAGATGGAACTATTGTTACAAATAAAAATTATAGGCTCTTTAAAGAAGGAAATATAGGATATTATACGCATCATTTAAATGAAATTCGGGTTATGAATAATGGTATGAAGGCTAAAGTAATTGCGTATAGAACACATTTAGACATAGATATAGAGTTTGAAGATGGTACTGTTGTTAAAAATAGACAATATTATTTATTTAAAATAGGAAATATAGGGTATCCTCAAAAGAGTTGTCTATATGAAACTAATATTATGAAGAATGGAATGAATGCCAAAATTATAGCATTACGAAATAAAAAAGATATGGATGTACAATTCGAAGATGGAACTATTGTTACAAATAAAAATTATGAGGATTTTAAAAGGGGAAAAATAGGATATCCCAAAAATCGTATACAAAAGATAAAACAAATGAGTAATGGATTATATGCTACTATAATAGAATATAGAAATGCATGTGATATGGATATACAATTTGAAGATGGGACTATTGTAAAAAATAGAAGATATGGAAATTTTAAAAGAGGAGATATAAGCCACGAACATCTTAAAAAGAAAACTCATTCTATTTATCAAGGATTTGAAACAGTATATGCATATGTAGGGGATGATAATACAAAAGTATATTATAAAACAAAATGTCTATGCTGTGGGAAAAAAGCATTATTAACACCACAGGAAATGATAGAACATAGAAAATATGAACCATTTGAAATATCCCCAAAGAGGGAAACAAATGAATATGAGATAGAAAGAGAATAATTTTATTTATTGTAAATAAGGATTATATATATTATAATAAAATATAAAGTGGTGATTTATTATCTATGATAGATAATTTTAAAGGAGATTATTATTATTTAAGCAATTTTTATGAAATAGATATAATATATGAGGGAATTACTTATAAAAATAATGAAGCTGCTTTTCAGGCTCAAAAATGTGTAAATAAAGATGATAGATTACAATTTAGTACTTTAAATGCTTCTGAAGCTAAACATTTAGGCAGAAAAGTAAATTTAAGAAAAGATTGGGAAAATATTAAATTTTCAGTAATGACAGAAATAGTTAAAACAAAATTTGACCAACATCCTGATTTAAAACAAAAATTATTAAATACAAAAGATGAATTATTAATAGAGGGAAATACTTGGAATGATAGAATATGGGGATGTGTTAAAGATAAAAACAATAATTGGACTGGTTCTAATTTATTGGGAAATATTCTTATGACGTTAAGAACAAATTATCAAAAAGAAAAAGATATGGATGATATAGCATTAGACTTATTAGAATAAAATAGATATATTAAGAGGGTAAAATATGTTTAAAGAAGGAAAATTTGATTTTGAATTACCAAAAGAAGTAAAAGATGAAATACAAGAACTTAAAAAAGCTGTTTTAGAAGATAGTACATTAGTTGATTGTTATATAGAAGAACTAAGAGCTGTTTCTCACGGTTGTGAAAATGATACTTATACAGAAGATATGTCGAATGAAGTTATTCATTATTATACGCAAAGGAGATATTTAAGTTATGATTGATTTTACAGATTATCCAATAGACATTACAGCAGACTTTGGAGGTTCAGACCAAAAAAGAGGTATTATATATAATAATGAAAAATACATGTTAAAGTTTTCCGATAAAATTGGCGATGACAAAAGAAATGAATTGAATAGTTCGTATTCTAATAGTGTATTATCAGAAAAATTATGTTGTGACATCTTAAAAGCATTAGGATTTGAAGTGCAAGAAACAAAATTAGGATATATACGGAGAGAGAATAAAGAAAATAAACCAGTAGTAGCTTGTAAAATTTTTAGTAAGCCCAATTGTAAAATGGTTTCATTTAAAGCTATTACAGAAGCTATTTTAGATGAAAAACCCGGGAAAATACCGAAAATTGATGAGATTTATAAAATATTTTTAAAACCAAATGCGTATTTTAAAACAGTTCAAGATTGTGAAACAGCATTAGCAATTTATTGGGATAGATTTATTTTAGATGCGTTATTAGGAAATTTTGATAGACATGCAAATAATTGGAGTTATTTCGTAAATAACGAAACTGGAGATATTTCCGCAACCCCAATTTATGATTGTGGGTCTTGTTTATATCCTCAAGTTTCTGATGAAGGTGCAATAAAAATTCTTTCATCTCAATTAGAAATAAATAAAAGAATAGAAGTTTTCCCTAAAGCCGCTTTATTAGATGAGAATAATGAAAAAATTATTTATAAAAATTTTATTGGGTCTTTAAAAAATAAAGATTGTAATGAAGCGCTTTTAAGAGTTATTCCCAAAATAGATTTTAAGGTTATTGATGAAATTATTGATAATTTAGAATGTTCAAATATTCGAAAATCATTTTATAGGATTATGCTTAAAGAACGCTATAACCAAATATTATTACCAGCATATGAACAATTAAAAAACAATGAATTTATTAAGTATAATGATTATGATAATGAAATTGATGATTTAGATGAAATATAAAACAAAATATTATTATAAAAGAGAATAGTTTTTACTATTCTTTTTTTTATGTAAATTATTGATATTGCGACAAATGTTCATAAAATTTTTGCATTATTTATACATATATATAGGTAAAAACTTAAAAAGAGAGGTATAGAAATGAGTTGGGAAAAAATAGAGGACCATTTATTTTATAAGTATAGTGTAGAAGGAGAAGATAATAAATTAGGCGAACTTGAAAATGAACATGATAAAGAAATAAGAAATCAGACTATTGATGATTTTCTTATACAATTAAAAAAAGAATATTCTGTTTTGAAAAATGAAATGCCTAATGAATATTTAAACGTATGTAATAGATTTGATACAATAGCCGAACAGTTAAAGAAACGTACATGAGCTAAAGGAGATAATAAATGCTAATATCTAAGGGAAACAAAACTTTTATTATTATAACAACCATTTTGATTTTATTATTTATAAATATAATCGTGAAAGGAACAATATATAAGTATTCTATAGAGATTCCTAATTCATATAACGAGGGATTTACTAATAGTGAAAATAATAAATTATGTGGGGTATGGTATACACAGATAATTATAGATAATAAAGAGTGTTCTGGACTGTTTTATCTTTACAATAATAATACCGGAGAATTTATAACTACATATTTACACAAAAATAAAACTCATAAGGGAAACTTTATTTATGGATATGATGATAAAAATGGTGAACTTACTATATATTTTTGTAAAAAAATTTTCAGTTATACAATAAATTTTTTAAATGATAATACGTTTTCTATGTTATCAGAAAATAATAATTTAGAAATTTATACAAGAATAAATACAGATATTTTTGCAGAATAAAAGAGGTGCATAATTTATGTTGAGAGATAATTTGATGATTTAGATGAAATATAAAAACAAATAAAGAAGAAAATAATAATGAAAATTAGAAAAGAATATTTATTATCAGTAGATGAATTAAAAGAAAAATTTCCTATTGGGTCAAAATATATAATAGATGAAAAAGAAGTGATAGTTTCAAGAATTGATAATGCTATGCTATCAAATTACATGGCTTCATATCCAATGGTAACATTTGAAGAAATAGAGAAAATGTGACAATAAAACCTTATAATTCCCCATTTTTTAAACATATAAAAATAAATGAAAGGGAAAATAAAAATGTATAAATTTGAAAATATAAAAAATCATTTTATAAAAATATGTATTCATAAGAAATGGGTTTTATACTATTGCATAAAAGCAGGAATACCTATACAAGGAATATTACATGATATATCCAAGTTTTCACCTACTGAATTTTGGGAAGGTGTTAAATATTATCAAGGAACATCCAGTCCAATAGATGCTTGTAAAAAAGAAAAAGGTTGGTCTGCGGCATGGCTGCATCATAAAGGAAGAAATAAGCATCATTATGAATATTGGCAGGATAATTTTGATAATGGTGGAACTCCCATAAAAATGCCATTAAAGTATAAAAAAGAAATGTTATGTGATTATTTAGGAGCCGGTAAAGCATATTATGGAAATAATTTTACATATGAAAAAGAATTAGCATGGTGGAAAATAAAAAATTCAAAACCTTTAGCAATGCACCCGGATGACAGAGAATTTATTACCTACTGGTTACATCAAATTGTAAAAAATGAGCACACGGCTTTTAACCAATTAAGAAGGATGATTTAAAATGGTTGTTAATAATAATACACATATAAAGAGATAACGAAAACTAGACCAAAAAATAATCAAAGATGGCAAATTTGTTTAGCGAATAATGAAAGAGAGAAAATAATTTATGTTACGAGATAATTTAGAAAAAAGAATGAAAGAATATTATGAGGAAATTCCCAAGACAAAACTAATGAGAAAGTGTCCGGTTGTAATACGAATAGATGGAAAAACATTTCATACATTTACAAAGGGATTTAAGGAGCCTTTCGATGAAGTGTTACTGAGGTCTATGCAGGAAACAATGAAATACCTTTGTGAAAATATACAGGGTTGTGTACTTGGATATACACAATCTGATGAAATTACATTAATCCTTATAGATTACAAGACACTTACATCTTCGGCATGGTTTGATTATGAAGTCCAAAAGATGTGTAGCATAGCTGCAAGTATGGCTACGATGGCTTTCAATAAGTTTTTTGCAAAAAATGTAAACGATTGGTGGTTTACTCCGTTTTCTGTCGTTACAAAAGAGTTCCAAGAACGAGAAACTTTATATAAAACATATAAAAATGCTATAGAAAAAAGTGAAATGTTTGATGCAAGATGTTTCAATTTATATAAAACATATAAAAATGCTATAGATAAAGGAGCAATGTTCGATGCAAGATGTTTCAATATTCCAAAAGAAGAAGTAACAAATCTTATTTATTGGAGACAGTTAGACGCTTCTAATAATTCAATTCAAATGGTAGGTCAAGCTAATTTTTCTCATAAAGAATTACAGGGTAAATCATGTAATGATATTCAAGATATGTTATTCACTCAGAAAGGCATTAACTGGAATGATTATCCCACTTATCAAAAACGTGGTAGCTGTTGTGTAAAACGTGAATTTTGGATTGATAAAAATGATGGTGAAGAATTTAGCAAGGAATATCAATATGCATTAGATAGATATGCAATAGATGAAAATGCCATTAAGAGAACAGAATGGGTTATTGATACAGAAATTCCAATTTTCAAAGGCGAAGGCAGAGAATATATAGATAAGTTAATATATGTAGGAGAATAAAAATGAATACTTATATTTTACCCGATGGAACCAAACAGAATATATATGATATGTTTATTAGTCTATGCAATTATATAGAAACTGAAACATATAATAGTTGTACAAAGTGTCCATTAAGAGATTTTTGTTACAACAGTCAAGAAAAAAGTATAGAAGAATTTGGAAAAGAAATTAATAATAATAAATTAGGTAATACTTAAAATATTTTTCTATTATAATTGATGTTATAGGGTATGTAAAAATACATACCTTTTTTGTAGTATAAAAAATGACAAAATTATTATATTTTTTTTATAAATTTTAACATATTTAGATATAAAAATAAAAAAAAGGAGACATGATTTTATGAAAATTAAGACAAATAAGGAACAGACAATTACTCTTTTAGGAAGAGCCGGATTCAAGGAAAATGTTAGTGAACAGATTGTTGACCTAATGATTGAAAATGGCTTTAAGCCAACTTGTAATCCAAAATTAAGGGCGGATGATAGTGCAGAATGGGATGATGAACTAAGTAAGCAGGATTGTTATATTTAGAACTAACCCCTACCCCCAAACATTGGGGAACCCCCTAAGAGGCGACAAATTGTAAAATAGAAATGGAAGAAAAGAATGAAGATTAAAATAGGACAAGAAGAGTTATATACAAATTGGAAAAATAAAAATAAAGATTTTTATGGACATGTATGTTTTGAGTATGCTGAAAGATAGGCGAATTTATTAGAAGAAAAGATTAATGTTTCCCCAAATGAAGCAGAAAATATAATTATCAAACATGCAAAAAAGTTAAGCTATGAGGCTAATACTGAGAGTATAACAGGATTTATGTATGGATGTGCAGTAAGTATATTATCACAGTGTTGGGAATATGGTGAATATTTAAGACGATGGCATAATAATGAGTATGATTATGAAGGCGATGGAGTAGTAAATCCGGCAATAATCAATATTAAGGCTGAACATGAACTATAAAAGACAAGGAGTTTGTTATGAATAAAAAAATTTGTTTTATATTGTTATGTATTTTCATGTGTATAGGGTTAGTTGGGTGTACAACAGGTACAACCACTAGTAATGAAGGGAGTACCCCGAAAATTTATAATTCAGATATATATGAGTTTGTAGACCCAGATACAGGAGTGCATTATTGGGTTTACTCTCATCAATCTGGATATAGTGGAATGGGAGGAATAACTCCAAGACTAAATTCAGATGGAAGTGTGATGGTTACACAGTAAAATAATATGATAAAATAAGTTTGTAATTTATTCCTTACTTCTTCGGGGATAGGGATATCTTTAATAGATATCCCTTTTTGTTATGCAATAATTTTTATAAATATGACAAAATAGCAAAGCTTTTATATTATATTTAAACATATATTTATTGAAAGGAGTGTTAAATATGAATATGAAGAAAGTTATTATTTATGTAACATTAGGAATTGCTTTATCAATAACCGGATGTATGCCTCAATCACAACCAGATACATTTAATGCAGAAATTAATAATTTAAAGGAAGAAATCAATATACTACAGCAGGAAAAAGAAAGTCTTACAAATGAAATTATTACTGAGAAGGTAGAAAAAGGTATTGCCATCTATGTAGTAACTATTGGTATAAGCCAATCACATATGTTTTGGGAAATTGATGATATTATTAAGGATAGTCTAAATGAGCTTAAAATAGATATTCCTGTTAGTGAAGAATTTTATAGTGCTGTTGAAATTGGGACGGTTTTAGATGAATCTTTTAGAATGGGTTCATTTATTATGAATGGTTCAATTGGAAATTGGGACATTAAAATAGTAGATAAAAAAATAGAGTAAAATATAAGGAGAATAATAGATTATGAACTTTCCACAAATTATTAACAGTTTATTAGAAACAGATATGTATAAGTTTAGTATGGGGCAGGTAATGTTTCATAAGTTTCCAAGTTATACAGCAACTTGGAGTTTCAAGTGTAGAAATAAAAATGTAAGGTTTACACCGAATATGATAGCAGAAATTAAGGAACAAATTAAGGCATATTGCAGTCTAAGATTTACAGAAGATGAGCTTACATATTTAAAAAATATTCCTTGGATAGACGCTTCCTATGTAGACTATTTAAGATTATGGAGTCCAAGATATAATGATTTTGATATTGCAGTAGACGAAAATAGTCCATTTGGCATGAGATTTGAAGCTACCGGAACATGGCTTAATACAACTATGTATGAAATTGCTTCACTTGCTATTATCAATGAAGTATATTTTAGAATGACATACGATTATAATGGTTTGCTTGACAGTGCAAAACAAAGATTTGAGGCAAAGTTTAATGATTTAATGAAAAATAAGTATTATATTGGAACATTTTCTGAATTTGGAATGAGACGAAGATTATCCGGGGAATTTCAAGATTATATGGTTGAGAGACTATCACATTTAAATGATACCATGAAGTGTGCTTCAACATTTGTAGGAACATCTAATGTTTATCTTGCAAAGAAGTATGGTATTAAGCCTGTTGGGACAATGGCACATGAATATATAATGTGTGTAGGACAGGGCAATCATAAGCATAATCCGGCATATAGTAATTATTATGCAATGCAGGCATGGGTTAATGAGTATAAGACCTTAAATGGCATTGCTCTTACAGATACCATTACCACAGATTGTTTTTTGAGGGATTTTGACCTTACATTTGCTACATTATTTAGTGGAGTAAGACATGATAGTGGAAACCCTTATGATTGGGGAGAAAAGATGATAGCTCATTATAATAAGCTTGGAATTGACCCAAAGACCAAGACATTATTATTTTCAGATAGTCTTGATTTTGAAAGCGCAGATAATTTATTTAGATATTTTAATGGAAGAGCTAAAGTTGCATTTGGAATTGGAACATTTCTTTCAAATGATACTTATGTCGAACCATTAAATATTGTAATGAAAGTTACAAAATGTAATGGGGTTGATGTAGCAAAAATATCAGATACAACTGGTAAAGGAATGTGTAAAAATCCGGAATATGTGGATTATTTAAATAGGGCAATTGATTGGAGAATGAAACATGACGATTAAATATTTTTTCTTCCTCTTAGGGGGGAATTGCCCGGAGGGGCACAAATTATATGTTATTACGGATGATGACAAAATATATTATACTGAAAAATTTGATACAAATACTTTTTCATTTAAGAAAAATGATTTAGAATATATTTGTGATATGTATAGTATTCATAATAATTACTTAAATCAATATGGAAAAGTTGATTTTGAAATACACCAAAATAATATTGGAAAAGGTGCTCCAATATGCTATATGTTTAAAAATGATAATGGGAAATATATTCATTTATATACTGTTGGTATGTATCATAATATAAATGCCGTAGAATATGTTTTAGCGTTAACTACATATCATTATCAACTACAAAGAATAAAACAGCTTATTGAAGAATTAAATAATGCCGCATATGATTATTATAATAAAAAAACGATAATGTCATATTATGAATGGGACAAAAAGTATGACGAATTAACAACGCTTGAATATGTTACCGGTATTGTGTTCGCCAATAGTCCTACCCAGAACTTCGGATATTATGATGAATAAGGTATATAAATGTTAAAGTATTAAAGAGGGGGTTTTAAACAATTCCTTCTTTTTTTTAAATTATTTTCAATTATATGACAAAAATACAATCTCATTTACTCCAAATTTAACATATAAATATAGAAGTAAAATATAATTTTGATAGAGAGGAAATAATAATATGACAGAGATTAATAGTTATTCCAAAATGAAAAATATACAAGAAAATTTATTCAGTTTAGCAGCCAATTTCGAAGATATGTATAATGACATGGTAAAAGAGTGTAAAACCGATTTCAAAACAATTGACATGAAACGAGACGCTACAGTAGAGGCTATGCATGATTTATATGATGAGCTTTGGGATAACCTGTCAATGAGAATAAACTGGATAAACAAGAAATTACCTTGGTATATAACAAAGTTTTGTAAAATTTCAAGTACTGAAATACAGATAAGAGGAGCAATCATTTACATAGGAGTAAATTTTGGAAAATCTAAATATGCTAATTGTTATATACAAATTACTCCTAAAGATATAGGCTTATAGTTTTCATCAATAAATCCAATATAAATTTATAGTTGATGAAAGCCTCCTTTCAGTCGGGTCCTATCGGACTGGATTTTAACTTTTATTATGCTATATATGAAAATATCACTAAATATTATATGCTGTAATGAATGTTACCCTCTCTCTTAAAAATCACCAAAAAAAAAGAAGAGAGAAAAAAATAAATAAGATATAAGTGACTTAATTTTTTGCACCCCCCTCTAAACAGCAAATTTATCCATTTTTTAGAATAGAGGGGGAACTAGTCTTGTTCTTAATCATATCTAAAAAAAAGAAAAGAAGAGAAGAGAGAGAAAAATAAATAAAGATATAAGTGACTTAATTTTTTGCACCCCCTTAGAGAGTGCAGAATGAGGAATGCGGAATAAAGAATGGGGGTGCAAAAGTATGGAAAGGGGTAGATTATAAAATGGTTAATAGTTTTTTATATAAAGGAAAGAGAAAAGATAATAAAGAGTGGATAGTTGGAAATGTAATAGTAATTGAAAATAGTTATTGGATAGCGACATCATGTTTGCAGGGAAATGTTAAAGGATTATTTGAAGTATGTGCCTACGAAGTTATTCCGGAAACTATTTATAGATGTAAATAAAAAAGGAGATTTAATATGTATAATTTTAATGTTGAAAGGGTTACAAATGATTGTATTAATTGGATAAAAGATTGGTTTGATAAAGTAAATCCATATGGTAAAGCTGTTATAGGTATTTCGGGAGGAAAAGATAGTACCGTAACAGCGGCTCTTTGTGTTAAAGCCTTAGGGAAAGATAGGGTATTTGGTGTATTAATGCCAAATGGTATTCAAAAGGATATAGCAGATGCTTATAAGGTGGTAGACTATTTAGATATTAAATATCAAGTGTGTAATATATCAAAGGGTTATGAAGATATATGTGAAATATGCGATGCTTGTGGAGAAATTATTCCAAGTAAACAGGCAATGATTAATTTATCACCAAGATTAAGAATGGTAACATTATATTTTATAGCCCAGTGTTTAAATGGAATAGTTGCAAATACCTGTAATTTGTCTGAAGACCATGTAGGATATTCTACTATTTATGGTGATATGTCTGGTTCTTTTTCTCCTCTTGGGGGATTAACAGTGACAGAAGTAAAAGAAATAGGCAGATATTTAGGACTGCCGATAGAACTTATTGAAAAAGTACCCTCTGATGGATTATGTGGAAAGACAGATGAGGACAATTTAGGATTTACATACGCCGAACTGGATAATTATCTTAGAACCGGAGAAATTGAAAATATTGAACATAAAAAGAAAATAGATATGTTATATCTTAAAAATAAATTTAAACTAAAAATGCTGCATATAGATACATTCAATCCTCATATAGAAATGGCAATTGAACATTAAATAAAAGGTTATCTATATTTTTGACAAAACCTTTATATTTTTGTTCATCTTTTATACATATATAAGTAGCCAATTATAAAACTAAAAAAAGAATAAGGAGAAAAATAAATTATGGCAAAGAATAAAAATAAGATTAATGTATATGATGATGAATTAAGTATACTTCTAAAAATAATTACAAGAAGTATATTAGGTGTATTTATCATAATAAGTATTTTTAGTAGTATTTATTTTGTAAGCGAACAACAAAATGGTGTAGTTACAATGTTTGGTAAAATTGTAAGAGTAGATACAGCAGGAATGCATTTTAAGATACCGTTTATACAGAATGTAAAGAAAGTCGATATAACGACACATGGTACCGGAATTGGATATTCAGTAGATAGGAATGGGCAGAATATTGTAGACAATACTAATGGGATTATGATTACATCTGATTTTAATCTTTTAAATATTGATTTTTATATGGAATATAAAATATCAGACCCGGTAAATTACTTATATAGTGCAGATGAACCGGAGCAGGTATTAGAGAATGTTGCTCTGGCATGTATACGTTCAGTAGTATCAAATTATACAGTAGATGAAGCAATGACTACTGCAAAGGGGCAGATACAGGCAGAAGTCAAGCAGAATATTTTAACAGAACTTGAAAAATACAATTTAGGATTGACTGTAATAAATATGACTATACAGGATTCAGAGCCACCTACAACAGAGGTAATGGAAGCATTTAAGGCTGTAGAAACTGCAAAACAGGGTGCAGATACAGCAAAGAATAATGCATTAAAATATCAAAATGAACAGCTTCCGGAGGCGCAGGCAAAAGCAGACAGGATATTGCAGGAAGCAAAAGCAACAAAATCAGCAAGAATAGCGGAAGCTGAGGGACAGGTAGCAAGATTTAATTCAATGTATGAGCAGTATAAGTTATATCCGCTTATTACAAAGAAAAGAATGTTTTATGAAACCCTAGAGGATATTTTGCCATCAATAAAGGTAATTATTACAGATGGAACAACTGAAACAATGTATCCTATTGAAAGTTTTGGGAATATATCTATAGATAGAAATGAACAGGAATAAAAAGGAGAATATTTATGGAAAAGACAATAAAAAGACTTATAATAAGTGGTGTAATATTTTTAATTGTTTTAATAGTACTGTGTAGTAGTTTATATCATGTAAATACAAATGAATATGCTATTGTAAAACAGTTAGGAAAAATAGTAACGATTGATAATACTCCGGGATTACGAATCAAGATACCATTTATACAAGCTGTTCAAAAGATATATGCCGGAAATCATATATATGATATACCTACGAGTGATGTAATTACAAAGGATAAGAAAAGTATGATAGCTGATGATTATGTTATTTGGAAAGTAATTGATGCTAAAAAGTATTATCAGTCACTTGGCGGAATCAGTGGAAGAGCTGAGGAAAGAATAGATGCAGCAGTATATAATGCAACAAAGAATGTAATATCTGCTATGACACAGGATGAAATTATTGCGGCAAGAGGAACAAAGCTTACAGAATTAATTACAACAGAAGCGAATAGTGATATAGCTGAGTATGGATTAGCAGTTATTACAGCAGAAATTAAGGCTTTGGACTTACCGGAAACAAATAAAAATGCAGTATATGAAAGAATGATTTCTGAAAGAAATAATATAGCTGCCGGATATACAGCTCAGGGAAATGCTGATGCACAGGTTATAAGAAATGAAACAGATAAGCAGGTTAAGATTCTTACTGCTGAAGCTGATAAAGATGCGGAAGCTATAATTGCCGAGGGTGAAGCTGAATATATGAAGATATTATCAGATGCTTATAATATCCCGGAGAAAGCAGAATTTTATAATTACATACGAAGTCTTGATGCGTTAAAAGTATCGTTATCCGGTGGAAATAAGACATTGCTGCTTGATAAGAGTTCTGAGCTTGCTAAGATTTTATATTTTAATGAGTAATAGCTTTAATTATCTCTCTTTCTAATATATTATTTATAGAAAAAATATAATATTTCATTATTTTTTTCACATATAAATAAAAAAGAAAGAGAGATAAAATTCATGAGAAAAAATTCATTTTTAAATACATTAACAATGATAGCCTTAGGAATATTTACAGCTATTATAATGAGAGCATGTGTAATATTGGTGGGATATATTCCATCAACAAGTATGGAAAATACTTTACATAAAGAAGATTTTATTATTGCAAATAAATTAGCCTATATATTCAATAGCCCTAAAAGAGGAGATATAGTATGCTTTAAAATAGAAACACTTGAAAATGAAATATATATAAAAAGAATAATAGGTATTCCGGGGGACCATATAGAAATAAATGGTAATACAATTATAATAAATGACAAAATATATAATGAAGATTATTTAAAAGATGATAATTGGGGAAATAATGAAATATATATATATGATGTCCCGGATGGTTGTTACTTTCTGCTTGGAGATAACCGTAACGATAGCTATGATAGCAGATATTGGGATAATCCATATATTACAAAGAAAAATATTATTGCAAAATTTGGCTTTATTATAAAGAAAGGAAATACGGAATAATATGATATATATAACAGGTGATAGACATGGTGATTTTGGTGATATTCCTATGTGGTGTACAATAAATAAAACTACAAAGAAAGATATACTTATTATTCTTGGAGATGCAGGAATAAATTATTATGGTAAAAATTCAAAAGATATATCTTTAAAAGAAATATTAAATCAACTGCCGATAACATTCTTTTGTATACATGGAAATCATGAAATGCGTCCAACAAGTATTGATACATACAAGGAAACTGAATTTATGGGTGGTATAGTATATAGTGAGGATGATTACCCGAACATATTATTTGCAAAAGATGGAGAAGTATATAATTTTAATGGCTTAAAGACATTAGTATGTGGTGGAGCATATAGTGTAGATAAAGATTATCGCCTTCTTCGGGGATGGAGATGGTTTTCGGATGAACAACCATCAGAAGAAATAAAAAAGCGTGTAGAAGAGAAATGTAAGAGTAATAATTGGAATGTAGATATTATGCTTACTCATACAGCCCCATTAAAATATGAACCAACAGAATGGTTTATAGATGGATTGGAACAGGATAGAATTGATAAAAGTACGGAAGAATGGTTAGATACCATAGAAGATAGATTAAATTATAAGAAATGGTATTGTGGACATTATCATGGCAATAAGAAATTAGATAAAATACAATTTATGTATGGAGATATTGAAAAATTTTACGATTATTTAAAGGAGAATTTTATGACACAAGAAATGGCGAGAGAAATTGTTCAGTCCTTACCAAGTTTATATCCACTTCAACCAGTAGAAGAGGAAGCAATTCTCACTTTACTTTATCCTAAAGAGCTTAAATCTGAAAAAGATAGTGAACTTGATATTGATATGTAAAAACAGAGAGGACTTTTTTAGTTCTCTTTTTTAATAAAGTGACAAAATCATATACGCATTTTGGATATTTTGAACATATATATATAGAAAATATTTATAAAGGAGAATATATAGAATATGAATATACTTTTATGGGGATATGGAATACTTTTAGCAATTGGAATAATTATTATATTTTTAGTCTTTATTGAAGATTATGTATTGAATAATAAAATTATAGATTTTTGTTGTGATATAATAGATATTTTTGATTCTTATTTGATTAGTATAACAATATTTGGAATTTTCAGTCCTTTTTTCAGTTTGGCTGCATTGGCATTTCAAGAAAGTAGGGCAGAACGAAATTATTTATTAAATACTTATAATGTTAGTTCTATCGCGGAAATCCCCAGGGACATTCTTTCAAATGTAAAAGCAGAATTAAAAGTAATAAATGAATCATATATGACTCAATTTTGGTTTGGATTTAAGCTTTGTGGAATAATATGTGGGATATTTTTATTAATAGTAATTTTAGATGGAATTATAGAAAAAATAATAAATATGCAATTTTCAAAAAGAGAAAAAGAACTGGATAAAATCAAAGATGCATATAAAATTGCTAAACAGAGTGATTCCCCAGAAATGAAAGAAGCTGCAAAATTATTAAAATCTGCATTAAAGAAAATAGAATTACAAAAAGAAATGGAAAGTATATCAGGTGCGTTAAATACTATAAAAAAAATACAGAATAGTAATGATTATATAGACGTACAGAAAGAACTTGATACATTATCAGCAATGATGCAGTTAGAAGATATTGAAATAAATGCACTTGTAAAAAAATATAAGACATAATAAGTATAGGTCATCAATCTTGATGACTTATATTTATTTAAAGAAAAAAATATCATTATTTTAAAAAATATTTTTACATATAAATAATAGAGGAGAAACCGATAGATGGATAATAAAATCAAGAATACAATTTTATATTTATTAACTAATGAAAATTATGCAAAATTAGCAGATTTAAATCATCATAATACCAAAAGACTAACACATATAATAAATGTAACAGTTGCCAGTATAAACTTTGCAAAGGCATTACATATAAAGGTTGATGAAAATGCATTGATAAAAGGATGTTTATTACATGATTTCTTTTTATATGATAAATATGCCTGTCCAAAACATAAAATTCATGCTTTTTATCATGCAAAGGTCGCAGTAGAAAATGCAGAAAAATATTTTGGAATAAATAAAATAGAAACAGATATGATATTAAAGCATATGTTTCCATTATGTCTAGGAATACCTAAATATAAAGAAACGTGGATAATTACATTAACGGATAAATATTGTGCAATAGCTGAAAAATTTGCACATAAGGATGAAACAAATCAAATTAAAAGAAATATAAGGAAGGTAATAAGAAATGGCATTAACGAAAGAAGAAAAGTACAGGAAGCTTTTATTTGAAACAGCTAAAAATATATTTTTAACCGGTCCTGCCGGTACAGGTAAAACAACTTTGATAAAAGAATATATAGAAAAATTTCCCAATACATTAGTATGTGCATCAACAGGTATGGCAGCAGTCACAGCAGGGGGGATTACTATGCATAAGGTGTATTCAATACCTATTCCTGCTTATGGTGCAAATTTAAAGAAAATAACCGGTTCAAAACTAAAAGAACTAATATTAGCTGATACGGTAATTATTGATGAAATATCAATGGCTAGAAATGATGCGTTTGCGTTTGCAATGAAAGTACATAAAAAAGCTGAAAAAGAAAAAGGTAAAAAAATAAGATTGATAGTAGTCGGTGATTTTTCTCAATTACCGCCGGTAGTGACAAAAGAGGACGCAAAATATTTAAAGAAGTTTAAATTCGACCCATCCGGGTTTGTATTTACTACTAAAGAATGGCAGCAAATGAAATTTTCTACAATATGTCTTGAAGATGTAAAAAGACAAGATAATAGGGAATTTATTGATAACTTAAACTTATCCAGAATTGGAAATAAAAAATGTATACCGTATTTCAATCAGTTTGTAAATAATAATTACCCAGAAGATGCTATAAGAGTATGTGGAACAAATGCTGAAGCTGATAGATTAAATCGGGAATATTTGGACAGTATTGAGGGAATGTCTGTAGCATATCAAGCTGTAAAAACAGGCAGACCGGGAAATATATTGATAGATGATATTATATTATTGAAACCGGGAATAAGAGTTTATTTTACAGTGAATGATAATATAAATAATCAGTATGTAAATGGAATGTTTGGGACTATATTAACCTGTGATGAAAAATATGTAGATGTCGAGAAAGATAATGGAGATATTATAAGGGTTACTCCGCATATATATAGAATTTATTCATATAAAATAAACAATGGTGCGATTTGTAAGACAGAAATCGGAACTATATCCCAAATACCATTAAAAATTGCAAAAGCAATAACGATACATAAAAGTCAAGGAAAAACATTTGATAAAATTGTATTATCCCCTCAAATATTTGCACCGGGACAATTATATGTCGCATTATCAAGAGTTAGAACACCGGAAGGATTATTTATAACTGAACCGATTACAAGTGATACTTTAAAGTGTGATAAAAATGTTGCAAAATTTTATAAAAATGATTTTAAATGGGAAGCAAAAAAAGTACCCCCTAAGAGAGGAAAAGGCAATGAAAAATAAGAATGATGAATTTTTATCTTTATATAAAGACCTTGAAAATTTAATCCCACAAATAGGTTTTGCTAATATGTTGGACTATGAGAATAGTATTGCAGATATTAATCGTGCAAATAAGTTAAAATTATGCAGAATGATTCGAAATTATTTATCACATAATTCAGATGGAAATGATTTTATTCCACTCTCTTCGGGGATTACACAATTTATTGTGGCGGAAATAATAATTGTTAAATCCCATTTTCAAACTGTTAAGGATATTTTGATTTCTCCAAGCAAGGCAAAAACAATAGTTAAAACAGCTACAATGGATATTATTATAGAAAAATTTTCTAATTATAATCAAGTAATCGTTTATGATGAAAATAAACATATTATTGGAATGATAACGAATAAACAAATTGTGGATATTATTCTTAATAATAAAGGGTCATTAAGTAATTTAAAGAAAATACAGGCTAAAGATATGGCTGTAAAATTATCAACAACTATAAAATTTTGTAAAAAAGATGATATTTTATCAGATATTAATGGATATAGAATAGTAACAAGTGATGGAACAAAAGATGGAATTGTTCAAGGTGTTATAATGGAGGATTAAAATATGATAATAGGTATTATTTTATTGGCAGTATTCTTTTTTGCAGTATTTAATTATATCTCAGTATGTTGTTCGAGCACTGAAATTTATGTATTTATACTTATTTCGGATATTATTTGTATAATTTTAATGAAGCATTATTTTACATTTAATATTGGTACTTTTTTTATTGGTTTTTTTATTGGTATATTTATTACTATTCTAAAAAATATATGGGGTTCATAATATTTTTGCCCCTCATTTAGCACTCTCTGAGGGGGGCAAAAAATTAAGTCACTTATATCTATATATTTTTTTCATTTTTCTTTTATTTCCAATTTTTTATTTATACTGTAAATAAATATAATTTTTTTACATTTATTTAACATATAAATATATAAAACATATTATAAATAAGGAGTAATAATATATATGAAATTATTAACAATTTTAAATCAGGAAGATATTGATTTAATTACAGATAAGAATATAAAAAATCTTATAAATAACAATGCTATTGAAATTCCTAATAAAGTAACAATAGAGAATATTAGACGAAATATCATTCCGATTATAAATGAACAAATTGAAGATGAATATGATGATACATTAGAGAGGTTAGGAATGTAAATGTTTAAAATTACTTATGAAGATATAATTACAATGCACAATAGTGTGATAAATAGATATGGTGGTATAGCAGGGATTAGAGATGAAGGTACATTAAAATTATTATGTGAAGAACCATATCAAGAATGTTTTGGACAAGAATTATTTTCTACAATATATGATAAAGCTGCAAAGTATTTAGAAGGATTTGCAAGACATCAAGTATTTTATGATGGGAACAAAAGGACAGCATTTATAAGTATGGCAACATTATTAGCCTGTAATGATATAGAGTTGACATTATCTCAAAATGATGCTTATAATTATGTTATGGAAATAGCAAATAAGAATTTTATATCTATTGAACAAATTTCAACATTTTTAAAAAATAACAGTAAAATAGTGGAGCAAATAAATGAAAATACTCAAACAGACGACATTAGAGAAGAAGAGAGAACATAAAAATAAAGTAAATGATATAATAAATAATATATGTGATAAATATGATAAGACATTAAAACAATTAGCTCAATCAGAAAATAAATCTGAAATTGAAGCTAAATAATAATAAGAGGTATATAAAAATGAAAATAACAAGATTTCAAGATATTCCGCAATTTACACAAGATGGTGCATGGCAATGTGATTTTAATTTTGAGTTTTTAATAAAATTTATAGAAGATAATGAAAAGAATTTTAATCTTCAATTAAATCCGGATTTTCAACGTGGACATGTATGGAATGAGGAACAGCAAATTAAATGGCTAGAATTTTTTTTAAGAGGCGGACGAACAGGACGTATAATATATTTCAATTGTCCTAGTTGGCAAGGTTCTGTAAAAGATGGCGATTATAATGACTTTGTATGTGTTGATGGTTTACAGAGAATTACAGCAATTCAGAGATTCATGAACGGAGAAATTTCTGTATTTGGCTCATATATATCCGAATTTCAAGATAAAATGCCAATAACTCATAATACTATAAAAGTTAATATTAATGATTTAAAAACTAAAAAAGAGGTTCTTCAATGGTATATAGATATGAATAATGGTGGAACAATTCATACAAAAGAAGAGATTGATAAAGTTAAAAATATTATAACCAGATTAGATGAAGACAATTCAATGTTTGGACATAGAGAAGATAATATTGAGTTAGATATATAAGTATAAGGAGGCTTATGATTTGGCAACAATACAAGAAATAAAAGATAAATTAAAAACAGATGAATATAATTTTATTAGAAATAATCCTCATTTAGGAAATAATATTACATTACTTACACTTGGGGGTAGTCATGCATATGGAACAAATATAGAAGGTTCGGATATAGATATAAGAGGATGTGCATTAAATACAAAAGAAGAATTGTTATTAGGAAATTGGTTTGAAAATGTAGTTGAAACAAAAACAGATACAACAATATATTCATTTAATAAGTTAATAAATTTATTAACAATGGCAAATCCAAATACAATAGAAATATTAGGATGTAAACCTGAGCATTATTTTTATGTAGGTGAAGCTGGAAAATTATTACTTGATAATAGTCATATATTTTTATCAAAAAGAGTAATACAATCCTTTGGAGGATATGCAACAGCTCAACTTAGAAGACTTGACAATAAATCAGCAAGAGTAACTGGACAAGCTGAAAGAGAACAACATATATTAAATAGTATAAATAATGCAAAATATGTATTTCCGGAAAGATATTTTGAATATCCTGAAGATGCTATTAGTTTATATTTAGATGATGCAATTCAAGAAAATTTTGATAAAGAAATATTTATGGATATAACACTTAAACATTATCCTCTTAGGGATTATGTAAATATGTGGAGTGAATTAAATAATATAGTAAAAGAATATGGAAAAATTGGAAAAAGAAATAATTATGCGATATTACATGATAAAATTGAAGAACATATGATGCATTTAGTAAGATTATATTTAATGGCGAATGATATTCTTATTAAAGAAAAAATAATTACATATCGTGAAAAAGACAGAGATTTTTTATTAAGTATTAGAAATGGTGCATTTCTTGATGAAAATAATCAACCTACTTCAGATTTCTTTGAAATGGTAAATGATTATGAAATGCAATTAAAATATGCAGCTAAAAATACATCACTTCCAGACGTACCGGATATGAAAGCTATAAATGAAATAAAAATGGCAGTTAATGAACAAATCATAAAAGGTCTTGATAATAATAGAGAATATGATATTATAAATAATAAAGATAATATTATGAGTATTATTTTCGATGAAAGGTAGAAATAATGTACTTGATGAATGGAAATAAAGCTGTATTATACTATAATCTTGATGATATGGTTATCAAAGTATTAGATAATGTTTTTTTGCCATATTCATTAAAAGATTATATTCAAAGTACTGATTTAACTTTAGGTATTGCAGGAATGATTAAAAATAGCAAATATATAGAAACTTTAAAAGATTTTTTATCAAATAGAGTTTTAAATATATCAAAAAGTAATGCAAAGGCTATATTAAATTCAGCAGAGCTTCCTGCAACCCCAAGGACACAAGATAGAATTACAATATGTCATGCCTGTAGAGGATTATCTATAACTGATAACTTTTGGTTAAAAAATGATAATGAAAATATAACTTTTAAAGATGTAAATTTAAGATATAAACACTTAAAAGATGCAGCTTTTAAAGTTTCCATATTAGGACATGTATTAACAATATCAAGAGAAATATTAAAGCCGGATTTAGGAACACAAGGTATGTTTGCAAAAACATGGAATAGAACTGAAAATGGAATAGAATTATGGAAAACCGATAAAACCATAGATAATATCAATACAAAAGCAGAAATAAGAACGTCTCAAATACTGGATAATACAAATGTAAGTCATGTCAAATATTATGAATATATAAAAAATAAAGTATATATGGCCGTTTGTCCATGCATAACTAATGATGGTTATTCTATAATTTCCGGACAAGATTTAAAAGATTGGTGTTTTCATACCAATCAAGATTTTCTGGAAATAATTGAAAATATAAATAAAAAAGCTTTTGCACAAATGGTTGTAATAGATTATTTGATTTCTAATACTGATAGACATTTAGAAAATTTTGCATTTATTATTGATAATAAGACAAATAATATAATAGATATGGCTCCTTTATATGACCATAATCAAGCCTTAATTGCAGATGTATTAGAAAATGACATTGGTGATTTATTATATGAACCAACAGGATTATCAATGAAGGAAAGTGCTATAAAATATTTTGTAGATGCTGATTTAAAAATAGATATTGAAAATTGTAAAAAATGTCAATTATTTACTTTTTTTGATAAAAATATTCGTATAACTGAGAAATTAAACGATTTAGAATATTGCAATAATAGAATAGAAGAAAAGGAAGAGCTATAATTTATAGTTCTTCCTTTTCTTTTAATTTTTATTCGAGTTCGGGACCATCTACTTCTTGTTCCTGTATTTTACCTTGAACTTTAGTCCAATCTAAATTTGAAGCTAAATCAGCAAGACCTTTATCAGTAACTTTTTCGCTGAGTAATGAGAAATCCTTACCGACAAAATCTCTTGATTTATCAGCATGAAATATGGTTGCATTTCTTAATACGCCATTTATTGATAACTGAAAAGCAATACTTTCACCTTTACGGCCATTAAGATAAAAATCTTCTGTAGGTACTTCTTTGCCATCCTTATCATTATATACATTTCTTTTTAAATCTGATAAATAATATTCCTGTTTCATTGCCTTATTCCCATCTTTATCTGTTACCTCTATCTTTGGGGAATTTTCTTTAACCGCTTTCCTAAAATCAGAATATACTTCAAATGCTTTACTTTCAAATACCTTACTTGTTGTTTCCATAAATATTTTCTCCTTTAATTTTTAAATTTTTTTTATATAGATATATGTTTAATTTTTGTAAAAAAAACCTCTAAATAAGACTATCTTTTATATATTTTTATACATATAAATATAGAAATAAAAATTTTGAAAATAAGGAGAGGGATATATGGCAAAATTCTATTTTACATTTGGTGTTGATACTAAATTTCCATATGGAATAGGAGAATATATTATGATAGAAGCTCCGAATATTTATACTGCACAAAGAGCTTTTCAAGCTGTTCATCCTAATCGTCCCGGAAGTGATTGTTATAATTACTCATTTGATTATAATGAAACTGAATGGAAAGAGATTAAAGATAAATATTATAAAGGGGTACATCCTGTTGAATTTTTTACAGCAGATAGTGTTTTACAAGAAAATGAATATGAAATAGAAAAGGAGATATAAATTATGTTTTTAAAAGACAGATTTAAAGTATTATATGATGATGGAAATAAAGCATTTGCACAAGATATGATAACAGGTAATTATGTAAGAATAACGGATAATGCAGCTCAAAAAATATTAAATGGAAAAGATATAAATACACTTATTCCGGGAGTAGATATTGTTGGAGCAAAAAATATTGATTTTGAATTTTGTGAAGCATGTAAACTTGCACTTATACATGGTAAATCTCCTATAACATATAATGAATTTATTAAAAATAATGAAAATCTTGAAAATGATAAAGATACATTAGAAGTATAATTATAGTTAAAGGAAAGGTATAAAATTGTACCTTTCCTTTAATTATTTGTCAAAAATAATTATAATTTACATTTTCATTTTACATATAAATATAAATCATATACTATAAAGGAGACAAAAGAATAGATGAATGATTGTATTTTATTAAATGAAAAGTTACATAGTGAATATATAGGACGGTATGAATTTGCGAATAGAAAAGAATGGAGAAATTTTTATATAAATTATTTAGAATATTTAATTCAAGGAAATCAGATTACAAGATATTCAAATTTAAAATATATAGATATTGTTGCCAAATTTATTGATATGGATGACCATTATTTGTATATTGAACAAATAAGAACCCCGGAGAGGGAAGTAATATGGACATATATTGAACAATGTAAAGTTCCTAAAACTATTACAGATGAACAAGAAATAAATTTTATATTTTTTAATAACAATGATAATGAAATATCTTATTTGCCAATTATTGAAGGAGAACTTAAAGATTTTCCGAATCCGGATAAATATTATATCAATGGAAGATATATTGATATAAATAAAATAAAAACTATAAAGGAGAAAGAATAATGAATTTATATGATAAAGCAGCTAAATTGTGTTTTATTCTTAACAAATACGGTTACGAAGCATATTTTGTAGGGGGATGTGTACGAGATATGCTACTTAATAATGAACCGCATGATATAGATATAACAACAAATGCTACTCCAAATGAAATAAAAAAAGTATTTGAAAAAGAAAATATTAGTTATTTTAATTTAGGTGAAAAATTTGGGACTATTGTACCTTTATATAGAGGTGAAATGTTTGAAATAACAACATATAGGACAGAACAAGAATATTCTGATGGAAGACACCCGGATGCAGTAAAATTTACAACATCGTTAACAAAAGATTTAGCCAGAAGAGATTTTACTATAAATGCTATAGCAATGAATCCTAATGATAAAATGATTATTGACCCTTTTGGGGGAGTACAAGATATAAAGAATAAAACCATTAAGGCTGTTGGGAATGCTAATGATAGATTTACAGAAGATGGACTTAGAATACTTCGAGCTATACGTTTTGCAATAAGATATGATTTTAATATTGATGAAGAAACAGGTAAAGCAATAATAGCAAATAAAGATAAATTAAAAAATGTTTCAAAGGAAAGAATTACTGATGAATTTCGAAAAATATTTAGTTATAATAAACCTGTAAAAAAGATATTTAATCAATATTCAGAAATAATATTTGAAATTTTTCCGGAAATGAGAGTCTTAAAAGGATGTGAGCAAAATAATAAATATCATTATCATGATGTTTGGGAACATTCATTATCAGTTGTTGATGGAATACATAATAATAATTTTATATTAAATTTAGCCGGATTATTTCATGATATTGGAAAATATGAAACAAAAACTACTGCAAACGATGGAATGGACCATTTTTTCGGACATCCTGTAATTTCAGCAAAAATAGTAGAAAGTATGTGTTTACCAACACCTAATAATCTACATAAACGACTTATTCTTTCATCTGATGAATATAACAGATTATATGATTTAGTATTAAAACATGATTTTAATTTTGCTTTAAATAAAAAACAAATTAAGCGTTGTCTTGCAGAATATGGAGAAGATTTTTTATTACAATGGAAACAACTTTCAAATGCAGATTTTAATGACCATATAATACCGAAAGATATTACGGATGAAAAATTATCAAATTGGCATACATCTGATGAAAAAATGTATGAATTATTAAAAGAAATTCATAAAGCTAATTCTGCATTAAGTATTAAAGATTTAGCTCTAAAAGGAAATGATTTAATAGAACTTGGTATAGAAAAAGGTCCTCAAATTGGTATTATATTAAAAGATATATTTAATAAAGTACTTGATGAAAAGATAAATAATACAAAAGAAGATTTAACGAAATATATAGTTAATAATTATATTAAAGATAAAATTGATGATATAGAAATTGATATATAGGAGAACGTAAAAATTATGAAAGGTATTGAATATAGGGAAAAGAATGTACAAGGAGCTTATGGAAAGGCAAGGTCATGTGTTTTTAATCCAGATAAACCGGAAATGTTTGAAGATTGTTTAGATTTACATAATATTGATGGTATAACCTTTGAAGGAAAACCATTAAATTATGAGAATATATCCGACAAAACATTTGAAGATTTTTAATAAAACATTAAAATTTTGTTTAAATATATAAGTATTCTTTTTATTTTTTTACATATATATACAGAAACAAAAAATATATATGAGGAGAAAAAAATTAAAAAAATGAATGAATATATAAAAACCGGAGATATTATTCCATTTGAAGACAATTATATTCCCGAAGTAAAGTCGAATATTCCTATATATGTGAAAATATGCCCAGCAAAAACAGAGGAAGAGAAAGCTTTCTATAAAACGCACAAAGCTTGGTATATTAACAATAACAATTCTCCATTTGATGGATATATATATAAGATGCGAGATATTCAAAATGGGACTATAAGTTATGAAGTTCCAAAAGAAGAGTTGAGGCATTCTAGAAGTTGGGACCATTTTACACAACGCTATACGGTAATGTCTTATAAGTATGATAAAGAAGATGCGAAATATCTTGTACAGAATATTGCGGGAATATTAGTATGGCGATATTTTAAGTATTGCCCTTCATATTTTAAGCTGGGCATCAAACATGGATATTATGAGGTATTTAGGATTTGTTTTAAAGATGATGAAAGCTGGATAGAGAATAGGGATGAAATTTGTAATTATAATGTTCCATACTTATTAGAGAAACATGCCCTTAAAAACGGGAAGTTAGAGCTTTTTAATATAGATTATAGAGAGATAATTAAGCAGGTATATCCAATAATAAGTGACATATATTTATTTTCAATTTACGGGTTACAAGATTTTTGTAAGGCGTGGAATGATTTATATAAACATGGACACATATTTAAAAACACACCACAAATTATACTGAACGATTTGAATGAACAGGAAGATATAGGTGCCCTTTCGGAATATATTTCAAGAGTTTACATTTCTAAATATAGCTATCCTTCACATTGCGCTTTATATAGAACATTAAAGGATAAAAATACTATAGTGTGTAGTGTATACACCAAGTGTCTTACAAATATTGAAAGAGTTTATGTTACTGATAAGAAGATATATAAGTTCGGATGGGATAGCATTCATAATACATGGGTATCCACATTAAGAACTACAAGTTTGTACTCTATAGATGCACATGCTTTCAAAAAAGAAGATATTAAAGATATTATGGTGGCTAATAAATATTTTTCATACGCCAGAAATATTAAAGATATTATCTACTCTAACAAGTATTTATGGTATGAGCAATGGTTAAAACAGGGGTTTGAAAGTCTGAATAAATATGAATTGTTTGCATTAATGAATTTAGCAAAGGATAACAAGACTATTTCCTATAATGTAAAACAGGGACAATCCTTCACGGCAGCTTTTAAGAATACCCCTTTGCATAGATTATTAGGTATTAACTCTTCAATGATAAAACATATAAAAGGTATATATGATGCAGAAAATTTTTATAGTTTCATTACAATTTTAAATATTTACCATAAAATATCAAAAAAGCATGGAAAAATATTAGATGATGCTGTATTAAGATTAAATTTGTCGCATTGTACCAATAGCTATAACATCAATAAGATAGTACGGATTTTAAAGAAGAATAATATAGAAATTCAAAGGTATATTAGAAATATATTAAAACGTGATGATTATCAAAGATTATTTGTGACGCTTATAGATTATTGGAAATTCAGGGAAAAAGCAAATAAATACAATGAGAAATATGATGGAAATTTTTATTATCCTGAAATCATCAAACCATCAAAGATAGAGTTTTTACATGATAAAGCGCATAGAGATTATTTAAAATGGAATGCACAAAATAGAAGTAAAAAAAGCATAGTTTCATTTGAGGAACGGTTTAAGAATGTTGTTGAGTCGGAAGAATATGCAACTAGAGCCGATAAAGGGAGTATATTTTCGATAGTTCCGGTTGAAGTTCCACAGGATTTAGATAGAGAGGGTAATGCTTTATCACATTGCGTAGCAGGTTATAAAAATTGTATGAGCAAAAATAAATCACATATATATTTTCTTAGAAAAAATAATGATATAAATACCCCTTATGCGACCATTGAGGTAATTCCTAAAGAAAAAAACAGACAAGCATTCATTAATCAATGTTATGCAGCACATGATAGATTGCTTAAAGATAAGAATGCTAAGAATTATGTAAGAAACTGGTGTAAACACAAACATATTGATATAAAATGTTTTATTTAATATTTTTTTGAATATTTTAAACATATATATAAAGAAAGTATTCTTTTTTCTCCTCTTAGGGATTATGTGTATATATTTGTATCTACATAAAGAGTAACCATTTAAAGTTACTTTATTGCCCCAAATGGAGATAAATAATAATATACAAAATTAGATGTAGAGGATAGAGAAATATGAGTGAAACAAGACCATATGATACAGGATTAATAGTAGGAAGATTTCAAACATTTCATAAAGGACATCAACGCTTAGTTGAAAATGCATTAAAGATGTGTGATAGAGTACTTATATTAGTAGGTTCGGCACAAGAATGTGGAACAGAACGAAATCCATTAAATGTAGAAACAAGAATACAAATGATAAGAACTGTATATCCAGATAAAGATAGAGTAATTATATATCCATTATCAGATTTAACAAATGAACATGATATAACTACTGATTGGGGAAGATATGTATTAAAAAATGTAGATAGATATATATTTAAAGCCCCGGAACTTATGGTATATGGAAATGATGAAGCAAGAAGTAGATGGTTTGATGTTGAAGATATAAAAGATACTTCTGAATTTATTGTTAACCGTGGAGCTTTACCAATTTCAGCTACAATGTTAAGAGCATATATGGTAGCCGATAATCGTAAAGAATGGATGAAATGGGTTGACCCTAGATTACACAAAATGTATGATAAAATAAGGGTTGAACTTATGACGGTTCCTTTTTATCAAAATATGCAGAAAGATTTGATTGATACTGATATGGAAAGATAAAATATAAGTCAAAAATAATATTAAGTTTTAAATTATTTACACACATAAATATATAAAAATAAAAAGAGGAGAAAAATATTATGTCAAAAAAGAAATTTAGTACCGAGTATTTGAAGAAATTAGGCTTACCTTATGATGGGGATGTAATGGAAGATAACATAATAGATAATGACCGTTGGACGATAACACACGAAATTGTTTTTGAAGATAAAGGTAAGTTTTATAAGACAAGGTATTCAGAAGGAGCTACGGAAATGCAAGATGAACGTCCTTGGGAATATGAAAATGAAGTTGAATGTACAGAAGTTGAATTAAGAGAAGTTACTATAAAGAAATGGCTTCCAATAGATGATAAGAATAAAGAAAAGGATAATGATGATTTAGAAAGGTAAGGTGATTGATATGAACGCCGGTGGAGGAACAGCTTTTTAAGAATTATAAAGAAGCCTCTAAGTTTAGAACTTAGGGGCTTTAATTTAAATAAGGAGATAAATATATGGAGAATACTAATATAATGACTATACAAGAATATAAAAATAAGTTAAATGAATTGCATGAACAAATAAAAAATAATCCATTTAGACGAGGATATGAAACAAATTATAAATATGGAAAAGGATATTATACAACTGTTTATGAATTTGCATGGACATTTTATCATTTAATTAAAGATATAAAGAATAATAAGTTAGCCGATATTAATGAATTTGATAAACGATTAGCTAAAATAGATGTAATGGATTTTATTCATGATTTTTATGGAGCGTGTAATGTAAGCAAAGCTGCTATTATATGTTATTCTAAGAATATAATTGAAGAGTTTGAAGCTTTAAAAATTATTTATCAATATGAAGAATTATTAGAGTTAGATATTTCTTGTATACATAAATATTTAGAAACAGGATTGTTCAATCAATATCCTTTTAGACATAAAAATAAAATTGTATGGTCGGAATGGGATAACGACCATGAAAATTTTATAACAGATTTTAATGGAAAAGATGATATAGAAAAGGAGTTATAAATTATGGAAAACAATAATACATTTGTAAGAGTAAGCGATATTTTAAATCTAATAAATACCCCTAATAGAGGAACAGAAGATTATTTTATAATAGACCAAATAGAAGCATTATGCAATTCTAATAAAACGATACAGCTTAATAAAATGTTAGATGATATAGGCATAGATGATATAGATATAGAAAGGAATTAACATGCAGCATATAGACAAACTAAAAGGAGCTATCTATGGGTTAGCTATAGGGGATGCAATAGGTGTTCCTTATGAATTTCAATCAAGAGGAACATTTAATTGTACCGATATGATAGGATATGGAACTCATAAACAGTCTAAAGGTGCATGGTCTGATGATACAAGTATGACTTTAGCTTTAATGGATAGTATTAATAGATGTAATGGAAGAATAGATGTGAAAGATATTCGTAAAGCGTTTAAAGATTGGATGAATAATGCTGATTATACTCCATTTGGGGAAGTTTTTGATATAGGCGGTACAACAGAATTAGCATTAACAATTGGATTTGGAATAAATAACCCAGAAGCAAATGGGAATGGTTCACTTATGAGAACACTCCCTCTTGCATTTATAGATGATATAACAGATAAAGAAATCGCAGATGTGTCTGCAATTACCCATGCACACTCAATATCTAAAAATGCTTGTATTCAATATGTAAGAATAGCACAAAATTTACTTAATGGAATAGATGTAAATGAAGCTATTGATAAAGGCATGGGTTTTAAACTAAGAATAAAAGATTATACAGAAGATAATATTTTTTCAGATGGATATGTAATTAGTACTTTATGGGCAGCACTTTGGGCAGTAGCTACAACCAATTCATATGAAGAATGTATTTTAAAGGCTATTAATTTAGGGAATGATACAGATACGGTTGGAGCTGTTGCCGGAGGATTGGCAGGAATCATATATGGGTATGAATGTATTCCTCAAAAATGGATAGATAACTTACAAGCTAAAGATGTAATAGACAAATATATGTTAATAGATTATGATAGAGAAAAAGAAGATATTGATAAGGAGAAATAAAAATGAAAACAGGGAGAAAATTTGATAGTTTAACAAATGACGAAATAAAAAGATTTTTAAATATGGAATTTAATCTGAATAAGGATATATCAGATAAAGATATTATTAATTATGGAGATGAAATAGATGTAAAAGTCTATATGATGACAGGATATCCAGATATATCAGCTAAAGTAGCATTATCTATAGATGGAATAAAAATAAATGATTTTAATGCTGGAACGGAAAGCTTTCATTGGCAGCAGTATTTACTATCTAAGGGGATACATCCATTATTAGAAAATAATCCATATTTACAAAACAATGAAGATAAAGAAAGGTGAACCATTAGGTTCACCATCCCGAAGAGGGGGAAAATACACAACTAATATCAACAATTTATAAGAGAGGATAGAAAAATATTTATTTTTCTATCCTTTTTTTATAGGATATTTTAAATATTTTTACACATATATTTATATAACTAATATGATATGAGGTGTAAAAATGATATTAATTTATATAAACAATAATATGGTTATGTTAGATGAAAATGAAAAAGGATTTCTAAATAATTTAGAAAATTTTATAAAAGAACATAATAATGATGAAAGTGCGGTAATAGAATTTTCTTCAAATAATACAAATAAGACATATAATATTCCCATAAAATATTTTAATGATGCTTATGTAAAAAGTAATGGTATTAAATTTAATGATAAATATCAATTATTCACAAAAATGTGTGAAAATGAAATAATTTTAACTGAAAGAAATATTAAAGAAGGATATAAATCAATTCATAAAAATAAGGTAAATAAATTTTTACAAAATTATAAATATCAAGGAAAATTAAAATCCCGATTTCGTTATAGAGAGAATACAAAAAAAGGCTTATCAATATATTTTAGAGAGGATAACAGATTTCATGGACGAGTTCCAAAAATCATTGATGGAATGAGTGCTGTAGCCGATAATTATCATATTCGAATAGAACAGATATATGATAAATTTTCTATTCCAAAAGTAAAAAAACTTCTTTCATCAGGATTATCTGAAATGGAAACTACATTATTATTCTCAGTATTAGAGGATAATGAACTTGCAAATTTATTAAATAATATTCAGTATGCTCCAATGATAGTAAAATTATTAGATACCGGATATAACACAAATAATGTTAATTATGTAAATGCAGCGACTTGGATATGTTGTCATTTTCAAACAGATGGCGATTTTTTAAAAAAAATTGCAAAAAACGCAGAAAACTTAATAATGTATTATGATACTACAATAGATAATATTAAATCTCAATTTTCAAAGATTAAATCATTATCAGAAAAGGAAAAAGTAGAAAAAGCATATAAAAAATGTGGATTTAAATTTGAAGATTGTAGATGTGATTTAAAATATACAATTACTATTGATGATAAATATCGTTGTGAAATATTAAGAGCAAATGATACAAGAGCTTTTACAATAGGGTATGATACGAATTGTTGTCAAGTACTTGGAGATGCCGGAGAATCATCAATGATGCATGGTCTTATAAATCCTAAAGCAGGTTTTTGGATATTGACAAATAAACAAAGTCATAAAGTATTAGCACAAGCTGAAATATGGGAAGAAGATGAAAATACATTAGTATTTGATAATATAGAATTTGCTAATGATGCAGATATATCTCTTTATAAATCAGCTATAGGAAAATGGTTATCTGAAAGTTCATATCCAACTATAAAAATGGGAACCGGTTGGAATGAAATGAATGATGGAACATTAAGAGAATGTGGCCCTGTTTATCCAACTATTACTGCATATGAAGCTTATGTACTTAGTTATGAAAAAGATGCTGAGGCTCCTGAATTTTATGAAAGAACTGCGCCAAATAAAAGAGAGAATGATAAATTACTTGAATTAGATTCTGTTGAAACTGCTCAAAAACTTCTTAATGAGGGAAGAATAGACTATTATGATTATGTATATTGTGATAGTGAAAATGAAGCTGTATATATGAAAGAAAATGGGAAAGTTGAACCATTTTTTGCAATAGATGAACCAATTTTAACTTATGATGAAGAGGAATTAGAACTATGATAGTAAATACAAATGACCGCTTTAATGATATATTAAAAGTTAATCAAATATATCAATTTGCACAAAGACATAACAATTCAAATTCAAATAATAAACAAAAAAATAATTCACAAACGAATTTTGATAAAGTATTCAAGGAAATGGAAAAAGAGTAAAATATATGTTAAGAGAAGAAATGTTTCAAAAATTTAATAATAAAATTAAAAATATAAATGTAGATTCAAAAATATTACTTTTAACACATAATGATTTGGATGGTGAAGGAGCTTCAATTATTATGAAATATTTTTTTCATAATGTTGAAGTTCGACATTGTTCTAACAGTAAAATGGATGAAGAAATTAATAATG
>OGKG01000808.1_pt1 | contig 39865 bp, 29 predicted proteins | sample 1572201 | NCBI WGS metagenome assembly OGKG01 (sample SAMEA2582146, study PRJEB24529) | metagenome | biome: Human gut stool | place: China | collected 2011 | reverse complement strand
TTGAGTCAGCCATCATAGCAACATGGTAACCCATATCTCTGTAATATTCGCCAAGTGTGATACCTGTGTAAATTGATGCCTCACGGGCTGCAACAGGCATATTTGATGTGTTGGCAATAAGAACGGTTCTGTCTGTCATAGGACGCTGTGACTTAGGGTCGATAAGTTCAGAGAATTCTTCGAGTACCTGGCTCATCTCGTTACCACGCTCACCGCAGCCTACATAAATAATAATATCAGCGTCGCACCATTTTGCGAGCTGGTGCTGTGTCATAGTTTTACCTGTACCGAAACCGCCCGGTATAGCGGCTGTACCGCCCTTAGCAATAGGGAAGAGAGAGTCAATAACTCTCTGACCTGTAATAAGCGGAATTGAAGATGCAAGTCTGTCCTTTACAGGACGAGCGGTTCTGATAGGCCATTTTTGACAAAGTGTGAGGTTGTGCTCAACGCCGTTATCATCTTTAATAACAACAATTGTGTCAAAAAGCTTGTATTGACCGTCAGGCATAACCTTGGTAACAACGCCTGAAAGTTCAGGGTGAACCATAAGTCTGTGTTCAATGATTGGTGTTTCGGGGAGTGTAGCATAAATCTGACCACCCTCGAGTTTGTCGCCAACCTTTACTTTCATTGTAACATTCCAGAGCTTTTTGTCATCAAGAGAAGAAACAGATGCACCTCTGTCAATGAAAGCGCCTGCCTGTTCCTCAATAGCCTTAAGAGGACGCTCAATTCCGTCAAAAATATTATCAATAATTCCCGGTCCGAGAAGTACATTCATAGGTGCGCCTGTACCTGTAACAACATCTCCCGGTTTAAGACCGGTTGTTTCTTCATATACCTGAATTGTGGTAAAATCAGAAGTTATACCGATTACTTCACCGACAAGGTTCTGTTCACCTACATGAACCATTTCCATCATTTCAAAGCAATCAGCATCTTTTACGGTAACAACAGGTCCGTTAATTCCATAAATAACATTATTTTCCATTTGTATTACCATCTTCTTTCGGATAAAATCAAGAAGGTCAATTAGTTAAGAACGCTCAGACCTGAGTTCTCAATAAACCATTCTCTCTGTGCAGAGAGCTTTGTGTCGAGTGTTTCATCGGCAACAATTCTCATTGATTTGCAGTAGCCTTTAAGACCGCCGATTTTGATTGAGTTGTCTTTAACAAGTTCAGCCATTCCGTGGAATGCGGCAAGGATTTCTGTTGAATACTTCATATCCTTTTCATTTATATAAACAACACAACGGTTATCGTCAAAAAGTTCTGCAATCTGTCTTGCACTGTCAACAAGTTTTAATTTATATTCTTTGGTTTCTGTGTATTTAATAAGCTTTTGTGCAGCCATTTCAAATACTTCGTCAGTCATTTTGGCTCTTTCTCTAAAGAGTTTTTTCTGACTTTCCTGAACAAGTCTGGCAAGTTTGCTTGTTTCTACATACTTTTTAGCTTCAAGCTGCTGCTGTATGTAGCGTTCGCTGTCACGCTTGCCGTTTTCTTCGGCTTTTTTGAGTTTTTCTTCCTTTAAAAGCTCAACTTCAGTATTGGCAATAGACTTTTGTTCTTCGGTGTATCTTTGTATGGCTTGCAAAAAGTTATCGGTTTTTGTGGTATTTTCCATATTAATAACCTCTCAGCTCATTCAGAGTTTTACGCCAATAGCGTCCTGAACATATTTTGTGATACTGTCTTTGGTGCGTCCGTTGCCATGACGGTCGGGGATTTCTACAATCAAAGGCTTTTTGCGGTTGAGCTTTAAGTCATAGATAAGGTCAGGGCAGAGAGAAACAAGAGTTTCTGTCATAAGAATAACAGCCACATCTTCTCTCTCCATAGCCTTAGTAAGCTCTCGTGTAACCTCTTGTTCCGTATGAACAACTACACCGTCAATACCTGCAAAACGCATACCCATTTTAGTATCAACATTATCGCTTATAAGAAAAAATTTCATTTTTCGTCATATCCTTTATTTCTTCAATTAGCTGAAGAGAATCAAGATTGAGATAAGCATACCGTAAAGGGCAACACCTTCACCGAGAGCAACGAAGATGATTGCTTTACCAAATGCCTTTGGATCTTCACTTGTTGCGCCGATAGCTGCAGGAGCTGCGTTACCTACGGCAATACCACCGCCGATACATGAAAGGCCAACTGCGATAGCTGCGCCGATATATGCAAAGCTCTTAGATGACTGCTGAGCAACCTGTACTGCCTCTGAAACTGTGTTTGCATCTGCTGCACCTGCTACGATTGGGCAAAGAAGGCAAATTGCAAATACTGCTGCGAATGAAGCAATCTGCATTAAAACTGTTTTCTTTCTGTTATGACCTTTTTCGTAAGCCTTTACAGCTACAACTACTGATGCTACAAGAAATACAACAGGGAGTGCCAACATAACTAAATTTAAGATGCTCATAATGATTTACCTCCAAAAATAAATAAACAATAAAATATATAATTAAGTTTTTCAACTTAACTGTTTTGTGTAAGTTTTAGCTTGACAGGTTCGTATGGTCTGCCTTCGCCTGAATAGAAACGGCTGAAAAGCTCATAGTATTCAAGTCTTAATACCTGAATTGCTACGAGGAGAGCCTCAAGTACCATTACTATAACATTACCTACTACAACAATTGGCCAGTAGGCAATAGGACCTGCGGTTTCGGCAAGAACAAATACAACCATCATCATACCTGCGTGAACAAGAACGAATGCGCCTACACGCAAGAAACTCATTGTGTTTGTTACATAGCTTAAAAGAACTTCAATTGATTCAAAAATATTTTCAACAATGTAGTCCTTCCAGCTTTCCGGTTTCCAGTCAGGTTCTTTGTTTACCAATCCGCCAAGCGGCTCGGCAAAGAAAATTAAGATAAACGGAATTACAATCAGGAATATAATGTACGGAGCGTTGAATACGGGAAGTCCGAACAAAAGTTGACCTGCAATACCGAATACTATTGCGCTGTAGAAAATTATACCTGCCACACCGCTCGTGCTGAACAATGCTCTGCCATAATCCTTTTGACGGATTGATGTGTAGACATTGAGGAACATTGCGGTAATTAAAAGGAATACGCCAATGCCTATGGCTATAAGAATAATCTTTGTTGCCATTTCGGAGCTCATTACCTCAATAGGCTTTTCTTCAAGTCCGAAGAGAGCTTTGTACATGGGGTCGAGCAAATGCTCAAATCCGAACACACTGCCGAATACAAGTCCGAAGAATGCAGATGAAATACCGCACGGTGCAAGTATTTTACCAATTGCCATCTTTTTGATTTTATACATCAATATACCTACAACAGTAAGGCAGATACCCTGACCGACATCGGCAAACATAATACCGAATATAATAATGTAAGTTATTGCAACAAAAAGTGACGGGTCAATTTCATTGTATTTTGGCACGCCGTACATTGAAGTATAAAACTCAAACGGTCGTGCAAGGAAACAGTTTTTGAGTTTAACAGGCGGAGATTTTTTAATCTCGTTCTTTGCGTCTGAAAATTCAACTGTAACGCTTCTGTGTTTGCAAAGTCGTTTTTTAAGCTGTTTTGCAAACTCGGTCGGCACCCAGCCTACAATAATAAAACTTTTATTGTATTGCAAAGCTTTAGTTCTTATAGTTGAGTACAAAGAAAGTTCTTCAAGTTTTGACAAATATTTTAAAATTCTTTCTTTGTTAATGGAAAGATAATCGTCAATACGCTTTTCGGTATCTTTGTAAACATCCTCAAGGTGGGGAATAAGTGCCGTAAGTTTTTTCATATGCAGAGTTGGCGTTGAATTAACACCGATTATGTCGCATCTCTCAAAGAAAAGACTTGAAAAAACTCTGTCAATTTCTTCTGTCTTATCAGCGGGAGCAAGATAAACGCCCCAATAATAAGCTTTATCTTCTGTACACACCGAAAAATCAATATAAGGGTCATCCTTATAATTTTCCAGTTTTACATAGCTGTCCTTAGGAAGTCTTCCAAATCTTGCATTTACATATTTAAGCTCAAGCAGCTTTTCTATTTCAATGTCAAGTCCGACAAAGTGCTTTGTTTCGTCAAGATTTTGTTTTGTCTCAAGCAATTGCTCGGCGGCAAAATCTCTGTCTTCAACAAGCTCGTTTAGTTCATCGCAAATCTTGTTGCAAAACAATTGAATATCCTGATATGTCGGATTAAAATTGCTTACATCGACAAGCGGGAACTGCCTTTTTGTAAGTCCTAATGAAGCCTTGAGGTTAGTGAGATGTTCGGCATAAATATTTTTGGTCTGAAGATGTGAAAAACCTTGGGTATTGTTGTAAAAAACAGACACATCATCGGGATGAAAAACTCCCGATTCTCCCAAAACGGTAATAACATCGTCAATCTCATCCATAAAGCCGATTATATTAACAGCTTGCATGGTTGATACAGCCAAATAAAATCACCTCTTTGTTAGTGGTACTGCTTACTAAACGATAAGCAGGGACTGTATTTTTTTAGAATCAAGTTTATATCGTGTACCTTCAATCAAGGTTATAATATTCATAAGCTCGGTTTCGGCAACGAACATATATGAAATCATCACAACAGAAGGATTGTTTGAGAAATACATATTCTTTCTTGCAAGTTTGTATTTTACTCTTGGGCTGATGTCACTTGCGTAAACATAACCTATTTGTTCAATCATCTTACCGGTGTGAGTTTCCTGCATTACGGAGAATACTTCTCCGGAGGATTCCGCACGGCACATTCTGTCGAGAGTTTTTTCACTGATGCTTGAGAAAGGGTAGAGCAGGTTGTTTTTTATTTGCTCCGGTGTAAGGTTATAATACTTTTTAAGACGAAGTACACGGGAGAAATTATTGTAATCGTTGATTACGGTAAAAAGCTCCATAAGCTCTTTTCTTTCAGTGCCTTTTGTTTTGCTCTTTATTACCTTTTTGAGGTTGGAGAAAACAAAAGTATAAAGATCATTTTCAATATCCGATATAGGCAAAAGATTGTTTTCGTCGGGCTTGTATTTTTCAAATATTTGAGAATACTTTGTATTGCTCAAAATGGTGAGAAATTCATCGTAATTTCTTGCAAGCGCAAGTTTCTGCAAATCAATCTCCGTATGTTTTGCAAAATATGTCGGATACTGATAAATAAACTTTTCAGTAGATGAAGTATTCAGCAAAGTGAGAAAGCGCATTATCTGTTCAATCTCGGTTCTGCTTATAACATAAGCTGAAAAGCCGGTGCTCATCTGGGAATCATATCTGCAAAGCGAGTCAAACTCATAGAAAAGATGCTGCCTTAAAAGAACCTCAAGTCTGCCACGGTGAACATCACGCTCATTTATATCACGCAATGCCTCCGCATAGTGCGTATATGACTTAAGATAAGACATTACTTCTGCAACACTGTTTGAGTTAAGCAAACTGTTGTAGTCCTTTTCGGTAAGTCTTTTACCAAACTTTGCTCTTGCTTTTGCAAGCACCGCAAACGAAGTGGAAGACACAGCTTTCGCACCTCCTTTAAAATAATATGCTTAATAAATGGATAGTTATCCGATAGTTCGTTTAGCAATTTCATCTGACCATTTGTCAGCATTTGCCTCGAAATCAGATTTAAGTTTAATTAAAACAGATTTATGCTTCTGACGAGTATCCTGCCACTGATGTCTGATGTCCTTGTCAATATAAGCACTCTGGCGTTCAATGGTTTCGTCAGCTTTTGACATATAGGAATCGTAGATTACCTTTGCTTGAGCGTCAATCTCTTTGGCAAGAGCTTCTTTGTTTTTTTGATTTTCTTCATCGAAGGCTTTTGCCTCAGCGTCTGCTTCAACAATCTGTTTAATCATATCCTTCAAAAAATCACCCCCTGAAATTAGTTCTTGAGAGCCTGAAGCGGTGCAGGAATTCTTCCTCCTCTGTTGATAAATTCAGCCGGTGAGCCTTTTCTTAGCGGCATTACAGGACCATAGCCGAGAAGTCCGCCAAAGTTAAGTGTTTCGCCTGCTTTTTTACCAATAGCGGGAATAAGTCTTACAGCGGTTGTCTTAGTGTTTACCATACCGATAGCTGCTTCGTCTGCAATAATTGCAGAGATAACCTCGGCACTTGTGTCACCCGGTACAATAATCATATCAAGACCAACTGAACATACGGCTGTCATAGCCTCAAGTTTAGTTATGTCGAGATATTCGTTTTCAGCTGCATAAATCATACCTGCATCCTCCGATACCGGAATGAAAGCGCCGCTAAGTCCGCCAACATGTGACGAAGCCATTACGCCGCCTTTCTTAACAGCATCGTTAAGAAGTGCAAGAGCAGCAGTTGTACCGTGACATCCGCATACTTCAAGTCCCATTTCTTCAAGAATATGTGCAACACTATCGCCGACTGCCGGTGTAGGTGCAAGTGAAAGGTCAACGATACCAAAAGGAACGCAAAGTCTTTTGCTTGCTTCTTTTGCTACAAGCTGACCCATTCTTGTGATTTTAAATGCGGTTTTCTTAACCATATCGGCGATTTCGGCAATATTTTTGCCTTCGCCGCCCTTAGCAAGAGCAGCTCTTACTACGCCCGGTCCCGAAACACCGACATTGATAACGGTATCAGCCTCGCCGACACCGTGGAAAGCTCCTGCCATAAACGGGTTATCTTCAGGAGCGTTACAGAATACTACAAGCTTTGCAGCGCCGATGCAATCACGGTCTGCTGTAGCTTGAGCAGCCTGAACTACAGTTTTACCCATCATTTTAACTGCATCCATATTAATACCGGCTTTTGTTGAACCGATATTAACCGAAGAGCAAACAAAATCGGTAGTTGCAAGTGCTTCGGGGATACTCTCTATAAGCGCATAGTCACCGCTTGCGAAACCTTTTTGTACAAGAGCGGAATAACCGCCGATGAAGTTTACGCCGAGTTCTTTTGCGGCTTTGTCGAGTGCGTGAGCAAATTTTACTACCTTTTTACTCTGGCATGGTGCAGCTACCATTGCGATAGGGGTAACTGAAATTCTCTTATTTATAATAGGAATACCGTACTCCCTCTGGATATCCTCGCCTGTTTTTACGAGGTCTTTGGCAGAACGGCAGATTTTGTCGTATACCTTTGTGCAGGCTTTGTCAATATCGTCATCAATACAGTCTAAAAGTGAAATGCCCATTGTAATTGTTCTTACATCGAGATTTTCGTTATCAATCATATTGATAGTTTCAAGTATATCTTTTGTTTCGAGCATAGGTGTTTATCCTTTCAATCCATATTTAAGGGCAAATTAAATTCTGTGCATACTGTTAAATATATCTTCGTGCATTACATGAATCTTAGTTGCGGTAGCCTCTCCGACAGCGTCAAGGTCGGTTCTTAACTTTTCAAAATCAATTTTCTCTTCATTGAATTCAATAAGCATAACCATTGCAAACATATCCTGAAGAACGCTCTGTGTAACCTCAACGATGTTTGCGTTGTCAGCAGCACAAGCAGCTGATACCTTTGCAAGTATTCCGACTGTGTCCTTACCGATTACTGTAATTATAGCTTTCATAAGTTACCTCCGTATTTGCAAGATTTTAATTTTATTCCTGCAAAAGAATTATAAAAGAATTATATGATTGTTTATTATCATTACCTTATTATATAACTAAAATCTAAGAAAGTAAAGCCTTATATTGCATAAATTTGGCGAATATGGTATTATTTATTACGGAGGCTTGATAACTATGATTTTATGTGATGTTCATACTCATTCAAACAATTCTTTTGACGCTGAAAATACAGTGGAAGAAATGTGTAAATCTGCCCTAAATAAGGGATTTTACGCAATAGCAATTACCGACCATTGCGAAGCACCTTTTATCAAGTTTGACTATAACGAAGAATTCGGAGATTTTAACGAAAGAATACCTTTGTCATTTTTGCAAACCAAAAACGCACAGATAAAATATAGACAAAAACTCAAGGTTTTATGCGGAATAGAGCTCGGCGAGCCTATGCACGATCCGGAATGTACCGAAAAAGCGCTTTCTTTTGGCGATTTTGACTTTGTTTTAGCGTCTTTGCACAATTTAAAAAATATGGAAGATTTCTATTTTATCGACTTTAATAATTGTAATATTTCCGAAATTTTGAAATTATATTTTAATGAACTTGCAGAAACAGCGACCTTCAGTGACTTTGACAGCCTTGCTCATCTTACATATCCTTTAAGATATATTTTTGAAACAACAGGGGAATATCCCGACCTTACACCTTATCAAGATGTTATTGACGATATATACAGAACACTGATTTCAAACAATAAAGCTCTTGAAATTAATACTTCGGGTTTATTCAAACCCATCGGCAGAACTTTGCCCGATGAATTTCAGCTAAAGCGCTATCGTGAACTCGGCGGAAAGCTTATCACTGTCGGAAGTGATGCCCACACAAGCACTGCTGTCGGAAACGGAATAGAAGAGGGAATAAGACTTGCACATAAGTGCGGATTTAAGTCGTATACTATCTTTGAAAAGCGCCGCCCGATTACTATACCGATAGAATTTTAATTAAACTATATCGTATATCTTAATAGATATTGTGTTGTTTATCATATTATAACGCAAGTTTAAAATAATTCAACCACTAATTTTGGTTACTGTATCTATTAATGTACAAAACTATAAATATTGTTTAATAAACCGAATAAAAACAAATAAAAAACAGACATTTCTCAAAAGTTGGAAATGTCTGTTTTGTGCTTTAGCTTAATTATTTTATGTCAAGACAGCTTATTATAATGTCTTTGCAAGTTCTTTTATGTATTCTCTTAATTGGTCTTTAGTTTCGGGATGTTGAAGACCTACTTCGATTTGAGCCTGAATAATACCGAATTTATTGCCCATATCGTATCTTTTGCCCTCAAATTCAACGGCTGTCATACCGTCTGTAACAGCGATTTCACGCATTGCGTCTGTAAGCTGAATTTCACCGCCTATGCCCGGCTGTGTTCTTTCAAGAATTTCAAAAATTTCTGACGGAAGAACACATCTGTCTATGATAGAGTAAAGTGAGAGAACTTCCTCCGGAGTTTGCGGTTTTTCTTTCATATCTGTGCATTTGAATACATTGTCGTAAATATGCTCAACTTTAAGTGAACCGTATTTATGAATGTCTTTTGCATCAACTTTTTTAACGCCGACAACACCTTTGCCAAACTCGCCGTAATGTTCAATAAGCTGACCTATGGCTGGTTTTTCGCCTACGATTGCGCCGTCGCCGAAAAGTACGGCGAAAGGTTCATTACCTACAAAAGACTTTGCTTTTAAAATAGCGTGGCCTAAACCCTTCATTTCTTTCTGACGAATGAAAGTGATATTTGCGAGATTTGAAATACCTCTTACTGTTTCAAGAAAATCAAGTTTGCCGCTTTTTTCAAGGATTGCCTCAAGTTCAGGGGATGCATCAAAATGGTCTTCGATAATGCCTTTACCTCTGTTTGTAACGATAAGAATATCTGTTATTCCGGCTGCAACTGCCTCTTCAACGATATACTGAATGGTCGGTTTGTCTACGATCGGGAGCATTTCCTTTGGCATTGATTTTGTCGCGGGAAGTACTCTTGTGCCGAGTCCTGCTGCAGGTATAACTGCTTTTGTAATTTTCATATTTTCCTCCGATATTTGTTTTTAAACGAACAGCGGCATATAAGCGATTGCTAAAAATACAAATGTTGCCACAACTGCTATGGCAAGGTTTACGCCACCCTTGTTTTCAATTTGCTCGTTAATTTTTGACTTTGTGGTTGCTGCTTCTTCGTCTGATTCTTTATCAAAACTTGAAGCGTAGTTTTTAATTGATGAAATTTTCTTTATGCAGTGTTTAAAATACATTCTGTTTGTTCTGAAACCGCAGATAAGCATAATGGCAAATCTGATTGCTCCGAGAATGTACGGAACAGCAAAGTACAAAAGATTTGTAGAGGACATACCGGCAAATAAATCGCCGACATTAGCACCGCTGTATCCGCTTTGAAGTATGGCAGAGTAATTATCCATATAAATGTTATATGCCTCTGTAAATTCAGGTGTTGATTGTATAATAAGTGTGCCTGCAAGCAATCCTACCACGATTACCGATATAACAATGCCGATTGCGTACATTTTCCTGTAAAGCATATATGCACCGGGTAAAATAGCGGATACAAAGCTGAATCGTGATTTATTTGTTCTTAAGATTGAACCGAAAACACGCATAAAGTAGTTTGTATTTTTGCCGACAAATTTTGAAACCTCACCTGCGGTTACATTATCTGCCATTTTTTCGTCTGCCTTAAAACCTGCCATCGGATCAAACGCAATAAAAGGTATTCCGCCGTTTTGCGGGTTTTGACCGAAAGGAAAACCGTTCATATCCGGCGGAACATTATTATTTCCGTTTACGGAATCATTCTCGGGTTGATTGTCTTTTAACAGAGGCGCTCCGCAATGTTCGCAGTAAAACAAAGTATTGTCGTTTGGATGACCGCAAATTTTGCAGATTACTTCATTGTCTGTGCCGCTCTCTTTATCAGCTTCAAAATCATCGGAACTGTCCGGTTGATCATTTTCAAATGAAAAATTTTGTGAATGTTTATCCTGATAAAAGCAGTGTTCCTCCTGCTCGTAGCATTCTCTGTGGTGCGGCGTGCCGCATTCAGGGCAAACTACTATATCATCGCCCTCTTTAAACTGTTTGTTACAAACAGGGCATTTATATTTATAAAAATCCATATTTGCCTCCGGGTATTTTTATACAAACTAATTATAACAAATAATCTTATTAATTGCAACCATAAATTATTATAATATTTTAAATGTATATAATCTCTGAATTTTATTATTTAACCGCAAAAAGAATATATTTATTTACAAAATATTGTAATAAATTGGTAAATCTGATATAATGAAAATATAAAATTTTTGAGCAAGGAGGATTACTTGTGAATGATAAAGTGAGCGTACAAGTGGTAACCTTTGGAGCAATGAATTTTGCAATGCAGCAAAACTATGTTCCGCTTGTGCGCAGCGTAACGATAAAAAATAACAGCGATGAGGAAATTAAAGATATTATGTTAAAAATTTCCTTTGAACCTGAATTTGCGAAGCCGTTTACACATAGAATTGAGGTTTTACCTCCGCATACCGAAATTGAGGTAAGTCCTGTTAATATTATAGTATCTACGGAGTTTCTGTTCTCACTGACAGAGAGAATTGTTGCACAGATCAGCGTACAGCTTTTATGCGGCGAAGAAGAACTTGTAAATGCCGATGACAATATTGATTTGCTTGCCTATGATGAGTGGAGCGGCTGCTATATAATGCCTGAACTGATTGCGGCTTTTGTAACACCTAATCATCCCGCTGTCTCGGGCATCCTTAAAATTGCAACCGATTATTTAAGAAAATGGGGAAAAGACCCGAGCATAACAGGTTATCAGAGCCGCAATGCAGATGTTGTAAAACTGCAAATGGCTGCTGTTTATGCCGCTTTACAGTCAAAAAATATTGTGTATAATAATCCGCCTGCAAGTTTTGAAAAAGCAGGTCAGCGTGTGCGACTTCCTTATTCTGTAATTGAGCAGAAACAAGGTACTTGCATTGACCTTGCGGTTACATATGCGTCTTGTCTTGAGGCGGCAGGACTTTTCCCTTTAATAATGATAAAAAAAGGTCACGCATACTGCGGCTGCCGCCTTGAAGAGGAAACTTTTGCCGATTGTGTAATTGATGATTTTTCGGCTATTGACAAACGAACGGTAAGCGGAAATGAAGATATTTTGCTTGTTGAATGTACGGATTTTACGGCGGGAGAAAAGATTGATTTTGACAGAGCGGTAAAGCACGGAAAAAATAATATGTCAGATTCGGAAAATTTTATATGTGCTGTTGATGTTAGAAGAGCAAGAGCGGGAGGACTGCGACCGATTCCGCAAAAAATAGATAGCAACAGTATTTGCGGTTATGACGGGACGGTTGATTCGGTTTCTGATTATCAGGCAGCTGCACCTAAGAAACTTAACAGAAACGGTACAGGTGTAATCGGATATGAGGAAAGTTCGCTTTCAAGAATACAGATATGGGAGAGAAAGCTGCTCGATTTCAGTTTGAGAAACTCACTTTTAAATTTCAGAATTACCAAAAACGCTTTGCCGATTTTAACTCATGATCTTGCCGCTCTTGAGGACAGCCTTGCAGACGGAGTATCTTTTTCAATACGGGAATTGCCGAGCGAATGGACGGCGTCGCTTAGAGATGCAAGGCTTTATGAGATAGAAAACGAAAATGACCTTGCAACAAATATTGCAAGCGAAGAGTTTAAAAGCAAAAGACTTTGTGCGATTATGCACGACGAAGAACTTGAAAAAACTCTGAAAAATATTTACAGAACAACAAAGTCGAGCATAGAGGAAAACGGTTCAAACACACTTTTCTTAGCACTTGGATTTTTAAAGTGGTACGAAAGCGATATTTCGGAAAAGCCACGCTATGCACCGCTTATTATGATTCCTGTTGAGCTTGTAAAAAGTTCGCATAATAAAGGCTATTTACTGAGAAGCAGACAAGAGGAAACCCAGATTAATGTTACATTGATTGAGTATTTAAGGCAGATTTTCGAACTGAAAATACCGAGCCTTGACCCACTGCCCGAGGACGAGCACGGTACGGACATTCCGCTTGTTTTCAATACGGTTCGTAATTGAATTCTTGACAAAAAGCGTTGGAATGTTGTGAATACGGCTTGCTTGGGACAGTTTTCGTTCGGTCAGTTTGTAATGTGGAGTGACCTTAGAAACCGTGCCGACGAATTAATGCAAAATAAGGTCGTTGCAGGTCTTATTGATAAGAAAATTACTGTTGAACAGGAAGAAAATCCGCTGACGGTGTCTGAACTTGATGAACGCATCGCACCCGATGACCTTGCAATACCGTTGAGCGCAGATTCTTCACAGATGCTTGCCATTGCAGAGGCGGCAAAGGGAAAAAGTTTTGTACTTCACGGACCTCCCGGAACCGGTAAGTCGCAGACAATTACAAATTTAATCGCAAATGCGCTTTATCACGGTAAATCTGTTCTTTTTGTCGCAGAAAAAATGGCGGCTCTTAATGTGGTTCAACACAGACTTGAAAATATCGGTCTTGCTCCGTTCTGCCTTGAACTTCACTCAAATAAGGCGAGCAAAAGCAGTGTGCTTTCTCAACTCGAAAAATCACTTGAAGTCGGCAGAATAAAGCATCCCGAAAAATACAAAGCAACAGCAGACAGGCTGAAAGCTATGCGTGTGAGTATGAATTCTGTAATTGACGGACTTCATAAAAAGCACGAGAGCGGAATTTCCGTGTATGACGCTATAGAACAATATGAAACCTGTGCTGAATTTAAGAATAAAATAACAATTCCGCAAGAAGTTATTAACACTGTTAATGATGACAGAATAGAACAGCTTTCATCCTTAATTTTAAGTTATAAAAATTCTGTTGACGGTGTAGGTGATATAGTTAATAACCCGCTTAAAAATATTTCTCTTACAGAATATTCTATACCGTTAAGAGAAAAGCTGTATTCGGATTGTGTAAATTTGCTTAATTTATATAATAATGCAAAATCGAGCGTTGAAAGAATTTTCGGTACATTTAATATCAATGCCGAATTAAGTGAAAAATCAATCAAAAACATTTTAAATCTTTGCAAAGCGTTGCTTATCCCTTCGGCTTTTTCACCAAGCCTTATTCTTGAAAATAATTACAATGCGGTAACTCAAAAGCTTAATAATTATTATGAAAGCATTTGTAACGAAAACAGAGAAAAACAAGAGATTGAAAAAGTGTTTACAAGCGGTATTTATGAGTATAACTGTATTCAGGCTCTTAATGAATGGAATGTCGCTCAATCAAGTTGGATACTTAGCAGACATTCAAAACAGAAAAAACTTTTGAAAGAAGTTGCAACATTTTGTGTTAAGCCAAATGCCGTTACCAAAGAAAATATTATCAATTGGTATCAGCGACTTATTAATTTTAATAAATTGCACAATGATAATATGACTTGCGGTAATGAGCTTAGGTATATACTTAATGAATTAGGTTCTGATTTTAAACAGGCAATTGATAAAACCGATTTCGTCTACAATGCGATAAGTGTGTATAACTATAATGAAATCAGAACAATATTGAATGCTTTTAAGAATATTAATCTTGCACAGCTTGGAAACGATGTTAATTGTGCAGAAAATTATATATTAAAATGGAATGAATTTTCCGACATTTTCAAAGTTAATATTGATAATGAGCAGAGCGACAATTGGCTTGACCACACCGGAAATACTCTTAATAATATAAGTAAGAATATTGACAAATTGTATGCGGTTACGGAATATAACGCTAAGCGTGAACAGCTTGCAAATGAACAGCTTGAGTGTATTTGTAATGCGGTTGAAAGCGGTATTGTTAATAAGGAAAATGCAGTTGACGCTTTCAGATGCAATGTGTATTATGCGCTTGCACTCAAATATATTTCAGTTGACGAGAGCTTGAGCACATTCAGAAGCAACAGCTTTGAGCAAACTATAAAAGAATACCACGCATTAATTGATGAATATTCAAAACTTACTGTTCAGGAACTTGTGGCTAAACTTTCATCTCAAGTGCCTGTTTCGGGTTCGGCAGGTGCGTCGTCTTCCGAACTCGGTATTCTTAAAAGAGCGATCAAAAGCAACGGCAGAATGATGTCGATAAGAAAGTTGTTTAACGAAATCCCTGCATTATTACGCAGACTTTGCCCGTGTATGCTTATGAGCCCGATTTCTGTTGCGCAATACATTGACCCGTCATTCCCTAAATTTGACCTTGTGGTGTTTGATGAAGCATCACAGCTTCCGACAAGCGAAGCTGTCGGCACGATTGCAAGAGGTGAAAATGTTGTGGTAGTCGGTGACCCTAATCAGTTGCCGCCGACAAGTTTCTTTAAATCAAACAGAATTGATGAAGAAAATATAGAAAACGAAGATCTCGAAAGTTTGCTTGATGACTGCCTTTCGATTTCAATGCCGCAGATGTACTTAAAATGGCACTACCGTTCTCGCCACGAAAGTCTTATCGCATACAGCAATATGAAGTATTACGATAATAAACTTTATACATTCCCGTCGCCGAACGACAGAGTGTCGGCAGTTAAGCTTGTACACATTGACGGCTACTACGATAAGGGCGGTACAAAGCAGAATAAAGCCGAGGCAGAGGCTGTGGTAAATGAAATTATCCGCAGATTATCCGATGAACAACTGCGTACAAAGAGTATCGGCGTTGTAACTTTTAATATTATTCAACAGAATTTAATTGAAGATATGCTTGCCGATGAATTTTCTAAAAAACCCGAACTTGAAAAATACGACAGCGAATCCGCAGAACCTGTATTTGTTAAAAATCTTGAGAATGTACAGGGCGATGAGCGAGATGTAATTCTGTTTTCAGTCGGCTACGGTCCCGATAAGGACGGCAAAGTTTCTATGAACTTTGGCCCGCTTAACCGTGACGGTGGCTGGCGCAGACTTAATGTTGCAATTTCAAGAGCAAGACAGGAAATGATTGTGTATTCCACTCTTACTCCCGAGCAGATTGATTTGTCACGCACAAGAGCACTCGGCGTTGAAGGGCTTAAAGGCTTTTTGAAATTTGCGGGACAGAACCGAAATATTGTTATACCCGACGGCAAAGTTTCTGTTCATAACGATAATAGAGTTATTGAAGAAATTGCCAAAGAGATAGAAAAACTCGGCTATAAGGTGAACTGCAATATCGGTTGTTCGGAATACAAGATTGATATTGGTATCGTTGACCCTGAAAATCCCGACAGTTATCTGCTCGGTATTCTTGCCGACGGTGAAAACTGCAAAAATTCCGCAACATCTAAAGATAGATTTGTATTACAGCCCGATGTGCTTGCAGGTCTTGGCTGGAAAATTATGCGTGTATGGACTCTTGATTGGCTCGATGATTCGGCTCGAGTAATTGAAAAGATTAAATCAGAGATTGAAAATGCGATTTCGGGCAAAAATACCAAGCAAAAAATTTCAGAGCAAAACAAAACTCAAAATTTAGAATTTGAAAAAATTGATACATCAACACAGATTGAACAGACAAGACAGCGAAAGTACGAAACAGTCGATTCTCAAATTCTCGGAAGTTCTGAAAGTTTTTATACAGCAGCGGCAGAGGTCGAAATTCAAAAGCTGATGTTTAAAATTATCTCTGTTCAAGCACCAATAAGTAAAAAAGCATTGTACAAAAGTGTGCTTTCGGCTTACGGTATTTCTCGCTCGGGTAACAGGGCAGAGGTAATACTTGACGGTATTCTCGGCAGAATAATGCACTCCGAAACCTCTGACAACGGGGTGATATTCGTATGGCAGCCCGAACAAAAACCTGATGAATACAATGTTTATCGTGTGTCGGAGCAAAACGAGAATAGGCGCAATATTGACGATATTTCTTCAAAAGAAATATTAAATGCAGTCATTCAAGTTTTGAGCGAACAAGGCGGTATGCAAAAATCTGACCTTATTAAAGAAAGTGCCAAAAAGTTCGGTTTTACAAGAACAGGCACGCTTATTGATACAACGGTCGGTTTTGCTGTCGATAACGCAATCAAAAACGGCAAACTTGTTGTATCGCAGGACGGAAAAATTACAGATAAAACATAATTACAAGATAGGAAAAATATAATGCCGGATAGTGAAGAAAAGATTTTTTAACAAAATCTCAATGAAAAAGCGCCGCAACCCGGTATGATGTTTTTTGTGCATTTGCTTTTTGAAGAAAAATGTGAAATGCCGCAGCAGTCGGTAATGAATGAAATAATGGAAAAACATCTTGGCAAAACCGAATGTTTTTATTATTATAAATTATCGGCAAGTTTTATTCCTGAAAATTATATAGCGCATTTTAAAGACGCTGATGTTAATACGGGAGAATATGCGGCGGGAAAGCGGGAATAAATTATTTACGCAAATTCCTTATTATAAAAAACAGTTTACATTTATCGGCTAATTTGCTATAATAAAATTGTATGTAAAATAGTAATCTGATTTTTAGAGCTATATATCAAATTAAGACAGGAATGGTATATTTTATGGTACAATTTGAGGAATTATTGTTAAAGGTTCAGGCACTTAAACCTGAAATTGACGATTTGTCAGACGCTCTCGGTATGAAAGGTATGCTTTCTGAAATTCAGCAGCTTGAGCTTAAAGCTACCGAACCGGGGTTTTGGGACGATGTAGAAAAATCTCAAAAAGTTTTACAGCGTACAGGCACACTAAAAGGTAAGGTTGAGGCTTATGAGGCTTTGGTGGCTAAGTATGAAGATACCTGTGCTTTGATTGAACTTGCAAATGAGGAAGAGGATCTTTCACTTCTTGAAGAGGCTGAAAGCGAGGCAGAGGGAGTTAAAGAAAGTCTTGAAAAGCAAAGACTTCAAACTCTTCTTACAGGCGAATATGATAAGAACAATGCAATTCTTACTTTCCACGCAGGTTCGGGCGGTACAGAGGCTCAGGACTGGGCGGAAATGCTTTACAGAATGTACAACCGTTGGGCAGATGCTCACGGATTTAAAGTAAAAGAAGTTGACTACCTTGACGGTGACGAGGCGGGTCTTAAAAGTGCCGTTCTTCTTGTTGAGGGTGAAAACGCTTACGGTTACTTAAAGAGCGAGGCAGGCGTTCATCGCCTTGTAAGAGTATCTCCTTTTGATTCGCAGGGCAGAAGACACACAAGTTTTGCCTCTCTTGAGGTTATGCCTGAAATGGACGATAACATTGAAGTAAATATTGCTCCCGAAGACATCAAAATGGATGTTTACCGTGCGAGCGGCGCAGGCGGACAGAAAGTCAACAAGACTTCATCTGCCGTTCGTCTTACTCATATTCCGACAGGTATTGTTGTAGCAAGTCAGGTTGAAAGAAGCCAGTATCAAAACCGTGATGTGGCTATGAAAATGCTTATTTCAAAACTTATGGAAATTAAAGAGAGAGAACACCTTGATAAAATTGAAGACATTAAAGGTGTTCAAAAAGAAATCACATGGGGCAGTCAGATCCGCAGCTATGTGTTTATGCCATACACAATGGTTAAGGATCACCGCACTTCATACGAAACCGGTAATATTCAGGCTGTTATGGACGGTGACATTGACGGATTTATTAACGCATATCTCAAATGTGCAAGTCTTGGCACATTGCAAAAATAATCATTAAAGAGGTAGATAAAAGTGAAATATTTGGTAATGCTTTGTGACGGTATGGCCGATGAGCCAAACGAGGCACTTGGAAATTCTACACCGATGGAAAAGGCAAACAAGCCTTGTATGGACAGCCTTGCCGCAAAGGCTGAGGTCGGTATTGTTAAGACTGTAGCAGAGGGTTTAAAACCCGGCAGCGATGTAGCAAACCTTTCGGTACTCGGTTATGAACCTGCCGTATATTACAGCGGTCGTTCTCCGCTTGAGGCTGCAAGCATCGGTATTGATTTAAAGGATACAGATGTAACTTTAAGATGTAATCTTGTTACTCTTTCAGATGATGAAGATTACGAAAATAAAACAATTCTTGATTATTGCGCCGATGATATTTCTTCGGAAGAAGCTAAGGTTCTCATTGAGTATATTCAGGAAAAACTCGGAAATGATGTATTCCGTTTCTATCCGGGCGTATCTTATCGTCATTGCCTTGTTTGGAGCAACGGTAATCCGCATCCCGGTGTGCTTACACCTCCGCACGATATTACAGGCAAGGTAATTACAGACTACATTCCAAAGGGTGAGGCTGTTGACGAGCTTTATGACCTTATGAAGAAGAGCTATGACCTTTTAAAGGATCACCCTGTAAATCAGGCGAGAATAGCAAGAGGCAAGCGCCCTGCAAACTCAATTTGGCTTTGGGGCGAGGGTACTAAACCTTTACTTGATAATTTCAGTGAAAAATTCGGTATAAAGGGCAGTATGATTTCTGCCGTTGACCTCTTAAAAGGTATTGCAATCTGTGCAGGAATGAACAGTGTTGATGTTGACGGCGCTACAGGTTACCTTGATACAAACTTTGACGGTAAATGCAAGGCTGCTATTGAAGAATTTAAAAACGGCGCCGATCTTGTTTATGTACATGTTGAAGCTCCTGACGAGTGCGGTCACCGTGGTGAAATTGAAAATAAGGTAAAAGCTATTGAAATGATAGACGAGCATATTCTCGGTCCTGTAGTTGAATTTTTAAAGGGTTACGATGATTTTGCTGTTTTGGTATGTCCTGACCATCCGACTCCGCTTTCTATCCGTACACATACTTCTACTCCTGTTCCGTATCTTATTTATGACAGTAAAAATGAGATTAACAGCGGTGTAAAAGTATTCTGCGAAAAAGAAGCAAGAGAAACAGGCAACTACATTGAAAAAGGCTTTACTATGATGAATTATTTTCTTACAAAATAATTTTTCGTCTACATAATTCATTAAAAAATTTACATCCTCACATTTATAATTGAATTAATCAATAAAAATGTGAGGATGTTTTTATGCGTGAATTTATATTAATTGTAACCGCTGTAATCATAATTGCACTTGTTGCCGTAGTGTTTGTAATAATGTATATAAACCATAATAAAAAGAACGGTAAGTCCCACAAGCCGACAATTATTTATTACAAAGTCAAAGAAAACGAAACCGAAGATAATACAGAAAATAATTCTGTAAAAGATAATTAATATTATTTTTCGGAATCTGCAAATACTTTATCGCTGATTTCTAAAAGTTCGGAAAAACTGTGAATGGTGTAGTCGGGATTTTCTGTATTGCCAAAACCGTATTCTGCAAATACAAACGGCACCTTTGCGTCTTTTGACGCTGTTTGATCACCGATAGTGTCGCCAACATAGAAAGCACAATCAATGCTATTTCTGCTAATAACAAGGCTGATATTTTCGCCTTTTGTGAGTTGGGTTCTGCCTGACATTTCAAAATCAGAAAAATATTTTTCGAGTTTGTGAGCTTTCAAAAATGATTCAATATAACCGCACTGACAGTTACTGATTATGCCGAGAAAATATTTTTCGGAAAGTTTGCTAAGCACATCTTCGAGGTTATCGTACAAATGACCGCCTGACTTTTCAAGATACGGAACTTCTACGGCACAACATTCTTTTATAATGTTTACGCCGTTTTCTTCACTAAGCTCCGGCAACATAATGTTTGCAATCTGCTCAATAGTTTTGCCCATATAGCTGTTCATTTCTTCAAGCGTTATTTGCTTTTGGGTTTCGGGGTGATTTTTAAGAACTTCGTTCCATATAGGAAGAATTACATCGCTTGTGTGCCACAATGTTCCGTCTAAATCAAATAGAATTGCTTTTTTCATAATAATTACTCCTGATTTATTATAAAAATTTTCAAACTGATAATATCACACTCTAAAATTAATGTCAATATGAGGTGTGTTTTGTAAAAAATAAAATTGTTAAAAATTAAAAGTTTTTTAAAAAATCTGTTGACAAAGTAAGTAAGCAGTGATATAATATTTATCGTTGTCGACAGACAATATTTGCGAGTGTGCTGGAATAGGCAGACAGGCACGTTTGAGGGGCGTGTGTTTCACGACGTACGGGTTCAAGTCCCGTCACTCGCACCATAAAAACAGATTAGCTTTTTGTTAATCTGTTTTTTTGTTTTACAAGTAAATTAATAATGGGACTTGAAGGCGACCGTTAAGAAAACAGTCCGGTGGACTGTTTTTAGGGAGAGCGTTGATGAAATTTATAAATTTAACAAGCCGTATCAAACGAGGCAGAAAGTGTACTTATTTTTTTCACTCCGTCACTTGCACCATAAAAACAGATTAGCTTTTTGTTAATCTGTTTTTTGTTTTACAAGTAAATTAATAACGGGACTTGAAGGCGACCGTTAAGAAAAGGAGCTGTAAAAAACAGCCCAAATAAAAAACGACTGTATTCTAACCGAAAGGTAGGAATGCAGTCGCTTTTGTGATATAATTTACTATCAATGAAAAACCACATCAACAAGGTGCATTATACACCGTATCAATTAAAATTACCACCGGAAATTGAAAAAATAATAGAAATTTCTGATCCGGTATATACATTTAACGAGGTTTTTCATCATATTGATCTAAATAAACACCTTGCTGTTAAGGAAAGCAGGATATGTCGCATATCTACATAGACGGAACAAAGATAACTGCCAATGCAAATAAGGGTAACGACCGATTATTGCCCGGATACAATATTCAGCAATGCAAGCAAAAAAGCACCGAGACTCACTTTTTCGTGAATCTCGGCTTTTTAATATGCTGTTTCTTTACAGCACCTTTTGTGGAGCGGATGATGGGAATCGAACCCACACGATCAGCTTGGAAGGCTGAAGTTCTACCACTAAACTACATCCGCTTATCTATGTAACAAATAGTATTATATCATTACAGATAATATTTGTCAAGCGTTAATTTCAGATTATAAAATTTTTAAGAAAATTTTAACTGTTTTATATTAAACTCTAAGTTTAACGATGATTATAATTTTAACATACATCAAGATATATAATATTATTTATACAAATTACTTACTTATAATTTTTACCGAAGGATAACTTATTATATCTTTGATAATCAATTATAAAATGTTGGTAACACAGAAAAATAGCAGAAAATACCAAATATCAAAGTTAGTGAATATTAACTTTGATTTAAAACCACATTTATAAAGAGTTTATAATATAATATCTCAAATAGTATTATATATACAAGCGGCTAATTTTTAATAGTAATAATATACTAAAAATATATCTGTATATTTAAATAAATGCATTTATTATGTTAGAATGTACAAAGAAATATATCTCAAATTATGCAAGCGTACAGATGTAAACTTTTCACTCGGTGTAAGTATGATTTCAATGTGGATATTCAGAATAGTTTGCAGTTATATACTTGTTATGGTTCTTAATATGGGCGTTTTAGGTGTATGGATCGGTATGTTTGTTGATTGATATGCTCGTGCTGCAGCATATCTTGCAAGGTATTTGTCATGCAGATGGAAAAAGCATAGAATGATTTAAATATTTAAAAATGGAGATAAATTTTGTTTACCCTACCGTCACAATTATAAAAGTTTGACCAAACTTTTATAATTGCCTTGCAAAATATTCCGGTAAATCATAATTTATAAACATTACTCCAACATATATAACGAAATATGATTTTAAAAAGCAAAGGCCCTCGAATTTTTATCGAGAGCCTTTTATCTTTTATCTTTTTTATAAATCAAATTCAAAGTACGGATTATGGTACAGTGAAAATGTTATAATATGGTAAAGACAAACCTAAATTGCCAAAGTGAAGTTCGGATTTTTGAGGAAAAAACGAGAAATACCACGGGTTCACCTTGACAAAAGAGTATGGTAAAGACAAAATCCAATTTGGATAGATTAAAAAAGTGGTGTAAATAAATATTATTTAAAATCCATTTTGGAAAGATTTATTAAATTATATCATAATTAATTGTAAATATCAAATGTACTAAATTTATAAAAATAAATGTATTTATAAGTTTATTTATAAAAAATTTTCTTAGAAAATATATATTAGGTATTGACAAACAAAATTGTGAACGCTATACTGTAATTAGAGTTGTGAAATATCATAACTCTAATAACAAAATCTAATACTATTAAAATAATAAATGGAGGTAAATATGAAAATCTTATTGCGATTTTATTTGCAAAACAATAAGCTGCCGATTGATTATCGACGAATTATGCTTTCGTTTTTTAAACGGTCACTGTCAGATATTGCCGAGGGAAAATATTATGAAAAATATTATTTTACACCGGAACGCAGAAATTTTACTTTTGCGGTGAATCTGCCTATGCCGAAGTTTTCTAAAACGGAAATTCAACTCGGGAAAAATCAACTAAACATTACTTTTTCAACAGCTGACTATAATACGGGATGTATTTTTATGTCTGCTTTTATAAAGCAAAAGGACAAGCCGATTCCCGCTCCGCTCGGCAACGAAATGAAACTTGTCAGTGTTAATCTTATGCCGGAAAAAAATGTTACTTCATCATCCGCTGTTGTGAAAATGCTTAGCCCTTTGTGTATCAGATTACATAAAGCCGAGAATAATTCGGATAAGTATATTTCGGTTGCTAATCCGGATTTTACGGAGATTGCAAAACAGGTAATTAAAGAGCAGCTTGTTGAAAGCGGTTTTGACGAGAAGTTAATTTCAAACTTTGAAATTAAACCGTTAAACGCAAAAAAAACAGTGGTTTATCACTACAAAAACTACATTGAATGCAGTTTAGGCAGTTTTAGTATTAATGCCGATAAATCGGTTATTAATTATCTGCTGAAAAGCGGTATAGGTTCACGAAAATCCGCAGGATTTGGCTTTGCCGAGCTTTTATCGGAGGGAGGTGAACCGAATTAATGAAAACAAAGATTGATTACTTTGATTATGACACTTTGCTGCAGCCTACCGATTGGAGGTTTGCAGCAGCCGTTGTCGGTTTATGTAAATATTTTGATTACTTTGGAATTGATTACAAAGTGCTCTGTGATGTTGAAGAAAAGCCCGATAATTATATCCACGGCTTTGACGGTATTATTTACAAAAGTGAAGATATAACAGAAGAAAAATATCTTGAGTTTGCAGAGAACTATTTTGAAAAATATATGACTCACAAAAATATTTTAAACATTCTCGAAAGTCAAGAATTCAGTGAAGAACAAATTAAATTGGTAAACGACCTTGTTAAGAGCAAAACAGTTCTTAAAGGGCTATTTGACAAAATAAAATTTGATGGAACAAATAAAGATATTTTTATTTCAACCATTGAAGAAAACAGGGCGGAAATTATAAAGAATATCTTTAAAAACGGCAATAACCTTTATAAGAATTACTGCAATGAACGACTTATTTTTACCGAAGATAACAGCACTTGCAGACTTAGAGGCTACAATGTTGACAAAGACAGAAAAACAAGTAATCTCGGCTTTTGTTTTTCAAAGGAAAGTTTTGAGAGCAATGATATTTTAGAATTTGATTTTATACCGTTTGCTTTTTCAAATTCTGATATGAGAGAAACTTATTTTGTGAATAACAATTTTTCTGTTAAGTCTTTAACTCAAACAAACTATGCTTTTTCAAATCAACTTAGCAGTACAGAAAATAAAGACGACAAAAACAAACTAATGCTTGTCTTGCAAAATTCAAAGGATTATATAAGCTATGATGTTGAAATTATATCAAAATCTCAAGATAAGGCTTATTACGAAACATTCTTTGTACGACTTGAAAGATTAAAAAAGTTAAGAGAATTATCGGGAAAATCATTAAACTTTGTCAAAAAAATCAATGATGATTATTGGTTTAATCTTGAGAAAGAAGTTTATATGCGTTGTCTTAACAATGTGTTGCTTGACGATGTAATTTTAATGATGCTTAAGTTTTATTTTGATGATAATGCCGTTAAAGGCTATATAAAAAGCAGAACCGATATGCTAATAGACATAAATGTATCTTGGAAAGGAAATGATATTATGGATGAAATTAAGTCAGCAAAAAGTTGTGGATTTTTAACTTCCAAAAAACTAATTGAAATGAAAAGCAGTAATAAAATTAATTCATATAAGCAAAAAATAATCAGTGCTCTTTGCGCACATGATTACGACAGAGCAAAAGAGATTATACTTAGTTTGTCTGCTTATGTTGGAATGGAATTTTCATTTTTCTATACATTTCTTGAAAATGCGGAAGAAAATAAAGATCTTGCATTTGCTTTTGCAAGCGCATTAATTGAAGTAAGCTCAAAAAATAACTAATATAAAGGAGATTTTATTATGAAAAACAAAGCATTAACATTAACTGTAATCGCAAATATGACAAGCAACTACGGCGAAAGCCTCGGTAATATTTCAAGTGTACAAAAGGTATTCAGAGGCGGAAAAGAGTACGCTACAAGAAGTCGTGAGAGCCTTAAAAACGCTATCTGTGTTCAGTCGGGTTTTTATGATGATTTACAGACATCAATCGACGGAGCAATGCAGAAACTTGTTAATGAAGATGTAAATGCCGCAACATGCCGTGCGCTTGAGGGTGGATATATGTCAACAAAAGATGTTACATACATCCGTAACAGTTCTTTCTATCTTACAGATGCTGTTGCTACAGAGCCGTTTATTAATGATGCCCGTTTTCACAATAACCTTTACCTTGCAACCAATTATGCTATGGCACACGGTTTAAATGTTCAAAACAATGCAAAGGATTGCGGTCTTATGCCTTATCAGTATGAATATGACAAATCATCTAAAATTTACAGTCTTACAATTGACCTTGAAAAAATCGGTAAGGACGAAAACTTTGGTGCAGAGGCAGATAACACAGAAAAGTGTGAAAGAGTAATTGCTCTTATTGACGCAGTAGAAAATCTTTCACTTGTCGTTAAGGGAAATCTTGATAACGCAGAGCCGATTTTTGTGGTAGGCGGTCTTTCACCGAGAAAAACTCATATTTTTGAAAATGCTGTTTCTGTTTCAGGCAAAAGACTTATTATAGAGCCGATTAAGGAAAAACTTGCTCAAGGTTACAGCTGTGCACTTATGCGTAACGGCGAGCTTTCAAACGAGGACGAAATTGTAAGAGAACTTAATCCTGTAAGTATGACAGAATTTTTTGAAAATCTCAGAGGTCAGGTTAAAGAGTATTTTTCGGAGTAAGGCGGAATTAATATGAAAGCAATTAGACTTCATATAAAACAAAACAGTGCAAATTACAAAAAAGAAGAAACTGTACAAAACCGTATGACATTTCCTTTACCGCCGTATTCAACTGTTATCGGAGCAATTCACAAGGCTTGCGGTTATACATCTTATCATCCTATGCAAGTAAGCGTACAGGGAAAGTACGGTTCTCTAAAAACAAAAATGTATAAGGATGATTGTTTCCTTAACAGTCTTAATGATGACAGAAATTTGCTTGTAAAAATGAAAAATCCCGATATGCTTTCAAGTGCATATCAGGTTGTGGCTACTGCACAAAAGGCTCAAGGAAACAGCTTTGAAAAAGGCATTACAATTAATGTAATTAATGAAAAATTGCTTGAAGAATACCGCTTTTTAAAGCGTACAAAACGCAGAATCGACAAGCATAAAAAAATCATTAATAAAATGAAAACTCGGCTCAAAGAAATGAAAGCCGATGAAAATATTTCTGCCGAAGAAGTAAAAGAATTTGATAAGCGTATTAAGCATATAAAGGCTGTGTATGATGAGTACGAAAAGGTAAAGTATACTATTCCGTATTCCCATTTCAGAACGCTTGCAAAAGGCCCTAAGTATTATGAACTTCTATGCGATATTGAACTTATCATTCATATAGTTGCAGATGAAAATACTATGAATGATATTATGGATAATATCGGAAATCTTACTGCAATCGGCAGAGGAGAGGATTTTGTAGAAGTGCTTGAGTGTGCTCAAACAGAGCTTTTTGATGTTGACGAAGATGTTGATTACGAAAAAGATGATTTCGATGTTTATATGCCTGTTGAGTATTATGAGGAAAATCAATCCGATATGGATATAATTTCAAAAACAGACGGTGGATACGCAGGAGGCACAAAATATTTTATGCCAAAGGATTATGTGGTTGAGCAAATAAAGGGCGGTATGAGAAAACGAGTGTTTAATCGTGTGCCTGTTATTTTCTGTCAGATTAATTACCTTGACAGCGGATGTAAAGGTATAATGCTTGATAAATCAGAGAACGGAATATATACAGTGCTTTTAGCTTGAGGTATTTATATGAATATAGAAGATAAACTTGCAAAACCCGACAAAACTATCGGACAACATTCAAATGAGCTTATAGAGCAGGCAAAACTGCTCTATAAGCTCGGCTATATTAAATCTGAAGAGTTATATTCAGATTTACTTGTTGCGTGCAAAAAACACGATTACGGTAAGGCAAACTCTCAATTTCAAAAGCGAGTGCAAAGGGGCGGCAAATTTCAGCCGGAGCTTGAAATTCCGCACAATGTGCTTTCAATATTTTACATTGATAAATCCGAGTGCAATAAGCCTGATAGTGTATATTTTGCAGTGATGTATCATCACGATAATAAGGAATCTCCTATTACGGTTTTCGGTGAAAATAAAGAGCTTATCGAAACCTTTATTTCTGAACTTGGTTTGGAAACCGCTTCGTACAATAAGATGAAACGCAATGTTAAGAAAATTAAAGACTTGTTCGACAAAAAACTCAGCGAACCCGAAAAACAATACGCTGTTTTGTTAAAAGGCTTTTTGCACAAATGCGATTACGGTGCAAGCGCAGGCATTGAATGTGAAAAGGTCAATGATTTTCTTAATACTTCACTTAATGAATGGGAAACAGCTGAAAATGTCAGCTACAATGAATTGCAAGAGTTTTGCATTAAAAATACCGACAGCAATTTAATTGTAACAGCACCTACAGGTATGGGCAAAACCGAGGCGGGATTGCTTTGGTGTGGCGACAACAAATGCTTTTTTGTTTTGCCTTTAAAAACGGCAATCAATGCGATGTACGAAAGAATTAAAAAACTTTGCGGAGATAATTCTCAAGAAGATTACAAGGAAAGAGTGGCACTTGTTCACTCCGATATGAAATCCTATTATTTGGAAGATTCAATAATTAGCGGAAAAAATTATGATTTTGCGTATGCACAATGCAGTAAACAGCTTGCACTTCCGATTACAATTTGTACGCCTGATCAGATATTTGACTTTGCATTGAAATATGCAGGTTATGAATACAAACTTGCGGTAGCGTCATATTCAAAGTTTATTATTGATGAGATACAGATGTATTCACCTGATGTTTTGGCTGCAATTATTTATGCAATTGAGATGATTCATACTTTGGGTGGTAAAGTGGCTGTAATTACCGCAACTTTGCCTCCGTTTGTAAGAAACGAGATTGAAAAAATACTCGGAACAGATGTAAAAACATCCGATTTTTCTGATAAAGGAAAGCTAAGGCATAATGTAAAAGTATATGAAAAAAACTTGCAGTCTGACGATATTATAAAAATATTTGATGATACAATATGCGATAAAGTAAAAAAATATCTTGTCGTTTGCAATTCGATTGATATTGCAAATAAGATGTACACCGAAATAAAAAATTCGGGTATTAACGCAAGTGTAAATCTGTTTCATTCCAATTTTACAAAAAATGACAGAAAAACTAAAGAAAATGCGATTTTGGCAGCCTCTGAAAAAACTAATGAAAGTATGAATATACCTGAAATATGGATTTCAACATCCGTAGTCGAAGCAAGTCTTGACATTGATTTTGATATTCTTATTACTGAGTTATCAGATTTATTTTCCCTGTTCCAACGCTTTGGAAGAGTAAACAGAAAGGGTAATAAAGACTTTTCATCTTACAATTGTTTTGTATTTACAGAAATTCAAGGTAATGCACATCGTTTTGTTGACGATGATATTCATTCGTTGTCAAAACAGGCAATTTTAAGCGTTGACGGAATTATCTCCGAAGTTCTTAAAAAAGAACTTATAGATGAGTACCTTTCGGTTGAAAAAATTGAAAAATCAAAATATTATCAAAAGTATCGTAAAATTTATAAAGATTATAAAGTAAAGGTCGATTATTTCTCTCTTAAAAAAGATGGAATAAGAAGTATTGACAGAAGCGACGCTGTGCCGATTGATGTTTATAATCAACATAAAAGTGCCATAGAAAAAGCTTTGGAAGTTTTAAAATCAGATACTTATTCAAGAGATGATAAACTTAAGGCAAACGAAGAAATACTTGGCTTCACGGTTTCCGTACCTAAATTCAGAATTGACGATTACGAAATAAAAAAATTAAAAATGCCATATACTGAATTACCTGTTATTAACAGCAGTTATGATTCCGAATGCGGCATCAGATTTGATAAGGAAAAGAAAACCAAAAAGCAAGATAAATCTGATGATAACGGAGAACCTGATAATTTTATATGAGGTATGATTATGGACGAAAATAATATTTCGGGTATGCATATTTATTATTACTATGTTTGTAAAAGAAAGCTGTGGTATTTTTCAAACGGTTTGGCAATGGAAAGTGAAAACGAAAATGTCAAAATCGGAAAACTTATAGATGAAACCACTTATAAGCAAAAGAAAAAACATATTATGATCGACAACACAATCAATATTGATTTTATTACCGAGCATAAACTTTTACATGAGGTAAAGAAAAGCAGAAAGATAGAGGAAGCGGGTATTGCTCAACTTAAATACTATCTTTATTATCTGAAAAAGCGTGGGGTAGAGGGAATAAAAGGCAGAATTGATTATCCTTTGCTAAAGCAAAGTCTTAATGTTGAACTTAGCGAAGAAGATGAAAGAGAGCTTGAAAGTGCGGCAGCTGATATAGTAAAAATTATATCGGCTGCTTTGCCGCCAAAATTTAAAAGTAAAAGAATTTGCAAATCATGTGCTTACTATGATTTGTGCTGTATTTGAGGTGATAAAATGCAGGAAAGTTATTACATATATTCGTCAGGCAATTTAACTCAAAAAGACAACACATTAAGATTTACTGCAATTGACGGAAATGTAAAAGATCTTCCGATAGAAAATATTAAAGAAATTTATATTATGAATGAAATAACGGTTACATCTAAATTGCTGAACTTATTTTCAAAATACGGTATACTTGTACATTTCTTCAATTACTATCAATTTTACATAGGAAGTTTTTGCCCAAAGGAAACAAAACTTGCAGGTCAGCTTTTGGTTAAGCAAGTGCTTGCTTACGGCGACTATTCAAACAGATTATCAATAGCAAGAGAATTTATAGTTGCTGCGTCTTATAATATTTACAGAAACTTAAGATACTACAACGGCAGAGGCAAAAATGTGTCAGAGCAAATGGCCGCTATAGAAAATTTGAGGAGAAAACTTGCAGATGTAGAAACCATAGAAGAGTTGATGGGAATTGAAGGTAATATTCGTCAGGAATATTACAAAGCGTGGAATGTAATTATTGATCAGAATATTGAATTTGATAAAAGAGTTTATCATCCTGCCGACAATATGATTAACAGCCTTATTTCATATGTCAATTCTCTTGTATATACAAAAACTCTGGCGGAAATTTATAAAACCCAACTTAATCCTACAATAAGCTATCTTCATCAGCCGGGTACAAGGCGATATTCTCTTGCACTTGATGTTTCGGAAATTTTCAAACCGCTGATTGCGGATCGTCTGATCTTTTCTTTGCTTAATCGAAAACAAATAACAGAAAGCAGTTTTGTAGAAGGACTTAACGGTTTGCAGCTTACCGAAAGAGCGTCAAGAATAATTACATCTGAATTTGACGAAAAATTAAAGACAACTATTTTTCACAAAGAACTTAATAAAAATGTTTCTTATCAATTCTTAATCAGACTTGAACTTTATAAACTGATAAAGCACATTATAGGAGAAAAAGAATATAAAGGCTTTGAAATGTGGTGGTAAATATTGTATGTAATTATTGTATATGATATAATATGTGATGAAAAGGGCAGAAAAATACTTCCAAAGGTATTTAAGATTTGCAAAAAATATCTTGTACATATTCAAAACTCTGTTTTTGAAGGAAACTTAAGTAAAGCAAACTCACTTGCTTTGCAAAAAGAACTTGATGTTTATATCAGAAAAGACAAGGATTCGGTAATAATGTTTCATACCCGTGAAGAACGGTGGATGAATAAAGATTTTCTTGGAAAAACGGATGATAAAACATCAAATTTTTTGTAACGCTTTTATTGTCGACCTGACATAGCACAAAACCCCCGGCAGGTTGACAGAACCTAAAAATCGAGTAATCATCGGTATAGTTGCTTTTGATATATTGAAATGACAGTAATATTTGATAAATATTTGGTATATCGACAAAACAGCACAGAAAAATGCCGATGATTACTTATCCTTTTATCCCACGGCTATAAATCTATCCATATTGGATTTTAAATTTGCTGACCAATGAAATGCAAAAATTGATTGATATCTATAAATCTATCCATATTGGATTTTAAATTTAAAAAGAATTAAACAAAATATCAGTGTCACCGCACTATAAATCTATCCATATTGGATTTTAAATTTCTGATGAAAGCCATTATTAGTATGGTCAGAAAGAACTATAAATCTATCCATATTGGATTTTAAATCTGCGTATCGTCTAATATACGCAAGTCGTTTTCCGCTCTATAAATCTATCCATATTGGATTTTAAATTTAGTTTTAAACTTTCGATTATCTGATTAAATATACTATAAATCTATCCATATTGGATTTTAAATATGTAATATATTTTAGTGTATTAAAGTGCTAAATTGCTATAAATCTATCCATATTGGATTTTAAATCAATATGGGATAACAAGTTCACACTCTGAAAACGGCTATAAATCTATCCATATTGGATTTTAAATAGAGGTCACCCACACACCCCACGAATATAACAAAAACTATAAATCTATCCATATTGGATTTTAAATTCTTTATACGCTGCGTCTTCCTGCAGAAGTAATTTCTATAAATCTATCCATATTGGATTTTAAATTAAATGTTTCAACTGCAAGTCCTACTACATCATCTTTCTATAAATCTATCCATATTGGATTTTAAATTACTAATGTATAGATGCGTGCAGGCTCAAACTGTTGCTATAAATCTATCCATATTGGATTTTAAATGCAAAAATCGACGGTTTAGGCTTGTATTTGCATTTTCTATAAATCTATCCATATTGGATTTTAAATGCGTCCGGCCACCCACGCAAAAATGCCCTTTAAACGCTATAAATCTATCCATATTGGATTTTAAATTAACGAAGAAAGCTATTGCTATGCCGTCAATGGGTGCTATAAATCTATCCATATTGGATTTTAAATAAAAATCTTGAATTTTAAAAAGATATAAGCTAAAATACTATAAATCTATCCATATTGGATTTTAAATACCAATAAGTAAACTTTTTATCGCTTAAAAGTTTACTCTATAAATCTATCCATATTGGATTTTAAATATGAGCACAATCAGCTTTTTGTTCTGCTTTTTTGTCCTATAAATCTATCCATATTGGATTTTAAATTTTTATTATTCGGGCATTAAAGGTTTGACTTTTGCACTATAAATCTATCCATATTGGATTTTAAATATAAAACTTTTCATTTTGTACCTCCATAATATTAACTATAAATCTATCCATATTGGATTTTAAATGAAATTAATCAGACGGCTTATTTTATGCGAGTAATTCTATAAATCTATCCATATTGGATTTTAAATGTAATGCTTTGCGTGGTATCCTTCGAACACTTGTAACTATAAATCTATCCATATTGGATTTTAAATATAATCCAAGTACCATAACCGGAAATAGTAGCAAGCTATAAATCTATCCATATTGGATTTTAAATTTGTTCAGTCCAACGACATTATAAGGTTGCTTTGCAACTATAAATCTATCCATATTGGATTTTAAATTGTTGTAGGTATTATTTTAATAATCTAACTACTAATCTATAAATCTATCCATATTGGATTTTAAATAACAGACGAAGCACAATTTTTTGAAATCTACGAGGCTATAAATCTATCCATATTGGATTTTAAATATGGAATATTGTAATAAATTTCACGGTAACTGCATTGCTATAAATCTATCCATATTGGATTTTAAATTCAGAAGATTAGATACAGTTGCGGTCGATGAAGGCTATAAATCTATCCATATTGGATTTTAAATATCATATCCGCTGATTGACTTAGTTGCTGATTTATCTATAAATCTATCCATATTGGATTTTAAATTTTAAACACCCCTTAAATCACACATAAACAGGCGTGCTATAAATCTATCCATATTGGATTTTAAATTGCCGTAGGCATACAGTCTTGTAACCAAGCCTGAAGCTATAAATCTATCCATATTGGATTTTAAATAAAGAATAATACAATACCAAGCGACATCTTAAGCGCTATAAATCTATCCATATTGGATTTTAAATGAACATCAATAACTTGTTTTTCTGCTTTCTCTTTCCTATAAATCTATCCATATTGGATTTTAAATAATAACGAACAGAAATAAGCAAAGAAGTATCATCCGACTATAAATCTATCCATATTGGATTTTAAATCTTGATCAGAAAGATTGCGAGGGTGAACAAGCTCTTCTATAAATCTATCCATATTGGATTTTAAATGCTATGGTACTTGGGCTAAGAACTGCCGACTTACTCTATAAATCTATCCATATTGGATTTTAAATCATTTTACAAAATCAGATAGCTTAGTTTTGAACGACTATAAATCTATCCATATTGGATTTTAAATATGCACCGACAGCTACTGAAACAGTAGCCTGAATAACTATAAATCTATCCATATTGGATTTTAAATCGACCATTCCTTTCATCATTGCGAAAGCAACAGCCCTATAAATCTATCCATATTGGATTTTAAATCGCTTTATCCCAATTTCCTGAAAAGACTCCGTCTATCTATAAATCTATCCATATTGGATTTTAAATGTAGAAAAAATAACTGAGGAGGACTAAATGATGAGTCTATAAATCTATCCATATTGGATTTTAAATCCTTGTACCGCCTTGCCGAGCTCTAAATCCTCTTTTCCTATAAATCTATCCATATTGGATTTTAAATAAAGCATTGATGTTAACTACTTAAACAGATGTTTATTCTATAAATCTATCCATATTGGATTTTAAATAGATTTTTTAAGTCAGTGAACAGATTATCAACAAGTCTATAAATCTATCCATATTGGATTTTAAATAAATTGTTATTTTTGAAACAGAGAACGCAGACGGCGCTATAAATCTATCCATATTGGATTTTAAATCGGCTGATACTGAAAACGCTTATAAAAGTGTTTCACTATAAATCTATCCATATTGGATTTTAAATGTAGAAAATATAATTGAGGAGGACTAAATAATGAGTCTATAAATCTATCCATATTGGATTTTAAATGTTTTGCAGCAGAAACCGGTGCTGCTGCGGGTTCATCCTATAAATCTATCCATATTGGATTTTAAATACGTGGAGGAAAATCCGTCGTGGAAGTTGACAAACTATAAATCTATCCATATTGGATTTTAAATCTGATTTCTGATATAGCATTTCTGCTTTCAGCCCAACTATAAATCTATCCATATTGGATTTTAAATTTCATTTTTAACCCTCCGACTGTAAAAGCAAAATTTCTATAAATCTATCCATATTGGATTTTAAATAATATTTTGAAAGATAGTTGGGAATTTGGTTCGATCTATAAATCTATCCATATTGGATTTTAAATTATTTGTTTTTCGTATATGCGATAAGTTGTTCAGACTATAAATCTATCCATATTGGATTTTAAATCAATTTAAAACAGGTTGGATTTGTACTTATAAAACTATAAATCTATCCATATTGGATTTTAAATCAATAAGCACAATGACCATTATATTTTTGATATACCTATAAATCTATCCATATTGGATTTTAAATTTCATTCGTAAGATTCAGACGAAATTCCTATAATTCTATAAATCTATCCATATTGGATTTTAAATACAAGTAACGCAGTTGTTTTTTCTCGCTCATAATTTCTATAAATCTATCCATATTGGATTTTAAATAGTAAAACGCGTAAGACTTCAAGATTACCTCCGTTGCTATAAATCTATCCATATTGGATTTTAAATAAAATTGCAAGAGCAGTTGGGATAGCAGCTACAATCTATAAATCTATCCATATTGGATTTTAAATCTATATAAGGATATTGCCATTTTATGTCCCTCCTTTCTATAAATCTATCCATATTGGATTTTAAATTTACTCTGCTTTATATACTTAATATAACATATATTTCTATAAATCTATCCATATTGGATTTTAAATAAAAACGGTAAGGGGTAGTCAAAAAAATTCACGACACTATAAATCTATCCATATTGGATTTTAAATCTGCAATTTTATCATTTTCAAGTGCTTTCTTTTCTGCTATAAATCTATCCATATTGGATTTTAAATATACATTAAGAGCCAAAGCTATTCTTTTTATTGCACTATAAATCTATCCATATTGGATTTTAAATATCTCGGCGATATACTGGTCTGGGATACCTTGTGCCTATAAATCTATCCATATTGGATTTTAAATACAACAGGCGGCGTAAGAGAAGAATATAATCATCCGCTATAAATCTATCCATATTGGATTTTAAATATGTTTTTTGCAATCAATGCAGTTACCGTGGAATTTCTATAAATCTATCCATATTGGATTTTAAATAATCATCAAGATAATCAGCCACAATTTGAAATGCACTATAAATCTATCCATATTGGATTTTAAATCAATTACAAACTGGATTTTAAAGAACTTGTTTTAGTCTATAAATCTATCCATATTGGATTTTAAATGTGAATACCGCTCAATTGTAGTGCCAAAGAGCAAAAACTATAAATCTATCCATATTGGATTTTAAATTCTGAACAGCAGACCGATGATGAAGTTTTCTCAATTCTATAAATCTATCCATATTGGATTTTAAATCATACAGAGCACGCAAGCAAGGCAAAAATAAATTTCTATAAATCTATCCATATTGGATTTTAAATGTGTGTCGGGTGTAAACTCAAAATTATAAAAAAGAGGCTATAAATCTATCCATATTGGATTTTAAATATAAACACGGCGGATGGTATTTTAGTAAATTGTCTGCTATAAATCTATCCATATTGGATTTTAAATTATGATGAAAGCTCGCAGTCCTATTATGCAAAAGCTATAAATCTATCCATATTGGATTTTAAATTATAATATGCTTGAGCATTGTATTGTTCATTTCTAACTATAAATCTATCCATATTGGATTTTAAATAAAAAATGGTATTCCGTGTTGTACAATTAGAATTACTATAAATCTATCCATATTGGATTTTAAATAATACAAAGCCTAAAAAGCCGTCAATTCCTTCTATGCTATAAATCTATCCATATTGGATTTTAAATATAAAAAATCTATTCAAAAAAATTCAATCAAGGAGGCTATAAATCTATCCATATTGGATTTTAAATTGTATTAAGCTGTTGCAAAACACAAGGGATTGTGATACTATAAATCTATCCATATTGGATTTTAAATAACTTGACACGAATATCAGACGGTTCAGCAAGTGACTATAAATCTATCCATATTGGATTTTAAATAAAAAATTAAAACAATTTCTCGCACAAATTAATAAACTATAAATCTATCCATATTGGATTTTAAATCTCGCCGCCGTACAAAATTTCGTCATTGCAAGGGTCTATAAATCTATCCATATTGGATTTTAAATAATATACATAACTGCTGCTTTGTTGTATTTTTCCGCTATAAATCTATCCATATTGGATTTTAAATCCAGATGTAAAGGCAAAATTCTACAACGGTAAGACACTATAAATCTATCCATATTGGATTTTAAATACGGATTGATAATATGTAGGTTGCAAAAATCCGCTCGCTATAAATCTATCCATATTGGATTTTAAATGTAAAAATGAGCAGAATATCAGCACCAACAACCCACTATAAATCTATCCATATTGGATTTTAAATTCGAGCGGAATAAAGCACATCCCGTATGAAATAACAGCTATAAATCTATCCATATTGGATTTTAAATGTTGACGCTAAAAAATATAACAGCAAGAGAAAACTTCTATAAATCTATCCATATTGGATTTTAAATTTATTCTGCACCTATGAGCTTACGGCTTGCTAATACTATAAATCTATCCATATTGGATTTTAAATCACATTATCTAAGACATACTTTTGCTACAAACTTGTTCTATAAATCTATCCATATTGGATTTTAAATAGCATTGTGTTGTACAAGTCGGCTTCGGGTCGTTTGCTATAAATCTATCCATATTGGATTTTAAATACATATTGGCGAAACATATCAATATCAAGCAGCTTCTATAAATCTATCCATATTGGATTTTAAATTTCAATCGGAATTGAAATTGCAGGCTCAACTACAGACTATAAATCTATCCATATTGGATTTTAAATAAATATACGGCGGTAAAGACAAGCCCCTTTACCGCCCTATAAATCTATCCATATTGGATTTTAAATCTGAATTGGTGGTATAATATAAGTGTCCTAAAGACTATAAATCTATCCATATTGGATTTTAAATGTGCTTTGATATGCTTTGTATAGCTCAAATTCTCTGCTATAAATCTATCCATATTGGATTTTAAATTTCAAAAAATTATATTAATGCTAAAGCGCTTTAAACTATAAATCTATCCATATTGGATTTTAAATTTCACTCGGTTTGCCTTTTATCATATATATAACACTCTATAAATCTATCCATATTGGATTTTAAATTGTAATCCGTATGCCCCATAAGAGCGATGATGTCCTCCTATAAATCTATCCATATTGGATTTTAAATCAGAGACTGGACAGGCTGCAAGTTCATCTGATCTTCCTATAAATCTATCCATATTGGATTTTAAATACATTCTGCTTGATGAGTTCAAGCTGCACTTCTGTCTATAAATCTATCCATATTGGATTTTAAATAATGGGGTGATATGTCTACACAATTTGATTTTACTACTATAAATCTATCCATATTGGATTTTAAATACACATTGAAACTAAAGATTTTACAATAAAAAACACCTATAAATCTATCCATATTGGATTTTAAATTTACACAAGGTCGGTTAAGGTTTATACTTATGATGTCTATAAATCTATCCATATTGGATTTTAAATAAGCGACCAGTATATAAGTGAATACCCCAACCAAAAACTATAAATCTATCCATATTGGATTTTAAATGTTTTTAACGAGATTGCAGGCATATTAAGTGAAACACTATAAATCTATCCATATTGGATTTTAAATTTCTCGATAACAACGCTTCATGTCCGTACATTCCTGCCTATAAATCTATCCATATTGGATTTTAAATCGCCTCTCTCGAGCCACAAAGGGTTGACGCTATATGCTATAAATCTATCCATATTGGATTTTAAATCCTTAGGTAGTGACATTGTTTTCACCTACCACATCCTATAAATCTATCCATATTGGATTTTAAATACGAATGGCAAGAATCACTTGGACTTGCCCCTGTTCTATAAATCTATCCATATTGGATTTTAAATACGCTTACCGCAAATGCATTGCAGAATTGATTGTACTATAAATCTATCCATATTGGATTTTAAATTAAAATAATTATTACGGAGGTAAAACAATGAAAAGCTATAAATCTATCCATATTGGATTTTAAATTATTGTAGAGCAAAATGGACACAGAAAAATGAATAAACTATAAATCTATCCATATTGGATTTTAAATAAGCATAAAATCGTCACGGAGCTTGCCTAGCCGTGCCTATAAATCTATCCATATTGGATTTTAAATTTCTTCAAACTGCTACTTTGCCGGTTGAGGGTTTGACCTATAAATCTATCCATATTGGATTTTAAATTTTTTTTCGGGTTGCGTTAAGTTAAAATCAATATTGCTATAAATCTATCCATATTGGATTTTAAATTGTAGTCGTACTCCTCTAACTGCACATTAAGCACTTCTATAAATCTATCCATATTGGATTTTAAATCAAAGCTTAATCGACGATTTAGCAAGCGAATTTAATTCTATAAATCTATCCATATTGGATTTTAAATTATACTCGCTCTGTTAAAGTATATACTTATGATGTTCTATAAATCTATCCATATTGGATTTTAAATTAAAATATTCAGCTGCGGTTTCAGTTGAAACAGAACTATAAATCTATCCATATTGGATTTTAAATTAACTTTAGCAAACAAAGTTGTTTTTATGTTGTTTTTCTATAAATCTATCCATATTGGATTTTAAATCCCCACAAGGGGGTGCATTGAAACTGCGGTGCCGCAGCTATAAATCTATCCATATTGGATTTTAAATGCAATACCCGAGACCAAACTGCCCGAGGCAAAAAAGCTATAAATCTATCCATATTGGATTTTAAATGCGTGGGCGCCCCACCTGCAAAACCCTACTTAACCGCCTATAAATCTATCCATATTGGATTTTAAATAAAGACGGAGCACAGGAGCGTTTAACACAGGCGAGGCTATAAATCTATCCATATTGGATTTTAAATGTTCACTTTCTATGCGTTCGGATATTTCAGTTTTTAACTATAAATCTATCCATATTGGATTTTAAATTATGCATAACGGAGTATGTAACACTACGATTTTTAAGCTATAAATCTATCCATATTGGATTTTAAATGTTTGGTTTTGGATTTTTTGTAAGTCCGAGTATGTACTATAAATCTATCCATATTGGATTTTAAATGTAATTTGATTGCATTTTAAAGAGTATCAACCTCTTGCTATAAATCTATCCATATTGGATTTTAAATTCAGACGATACAACAGGACTTAAAGCCGAAGAAGTCTATAAATCTATCCATATTGGATTTTAAATAAAGTTCGTATAAATCGTGAAAGCGATTATTATTGCCTATAAATCTATCCATATTGGATTTTAAATTGTTGTTTAAGTAAAAAGATGTTTATTCAATCTAACTATAAATCTATCCATATTGGATTTTAAATAAGATTTTAGGTGGTTTTGGAGTGAAGACAAGAAACTATAAATCTATCCATATTGGATTTTAAATTGTTGTTTAAGTAAAAAGATGTTTA
>OGKG01000803.1_pt1 | contig 40052 bp, 50 predicted proteins | sample 1572201 | NCBI WGS metagenome assembly OGKG01 (sample SAMEA2582146, study PRJEB24529) | metagenome | biome: Human gut stool | place: China | collected 2011 | reverse complement strand
AAAGCGAAAGAATTTACAACCAAATGAAATAGCCAAAAGAGGGTATAGAAGAAAGGGGATGCGCTAACCGTCCTTCTCAGGACTTTTGCAACATCCCCTTTTTGTTTCTATGGTTTTATCGCTTCGGAGCTTTTCTTCGGAAGAGACAAAACAAGGACATTCAGCAGCACAAAGCAGATGCCGGCGCCCTCCCACATACCGATTCTCAGATCAAAGGCAAAGACGGAAAGCAAATAGGCGCTTAACGGTTCAAAACAAACCATCAAACCGACGATAACAGCAGAAACATACTTAAGACTGGACAAGTAGCACCAGAAAGCGGCAACCGTTCCAACAAGAACAACATAAGTGAAAGCCGAAACAGACAAGACCGTCCATTGAACGTTCATCGTCCAGGGCGGGTTCATCACAGAGGCAACAAGACCACCGAAGAGCATTCCGAAGCCGACAACGGGGCCAACGCCGACTTTCATGATGAGTTTTCTCGGCTGAATGGAGTAAGCGGCAGAAAATATTGCCGATACAAAACCCCAAAGCACGCCCGCAAAAGACAAGTCCAGCGTACTGAAGTTTCCTTTGGTCACGATCAAGAAAACCCCGGAAGCCGCAAGGACAAAACAGATCCCTTCACGCATTGTCAAAGGACGCTTCTCGGTGATAGAGAGCCAGAAGGCGCAAATCAGCGGCACAAGCGTAAGCACAATGGCGGCCGTTCCCGCATTAGATGCGGCGACCGCAAGCATGAACGTGAGCTGAGAAACAAGAATCAAAAGACCGGCAACTAAAATCCCGACCGTAGTACGGATGTCTTTCAGCGGCGAAATAATATTTCTGCCGAATACCAACCGTTCCATAATCAGCAGGATCAGACCAGCCAATACCAAACGCATGGATACCAAATCCAGCGGCGTAAATGAACACTGCTGGAGAAGATACTGTGCACAAACGCCCATCGAGCCCCAAAACACGGATGCGGCGATGGCTAACCCGATGCCCTTGCTAAACGACGAATCGCTCATGTCTTTCTAATTACCTTAGGAAAAGAAAAGACTCACAAACGGAGCCTTTTGAAAAACTAAAACCTTTTTCTATTTATGCAATATTGTGTTGTCGGAGAATACTCCTAAAAGACTTGGCGTTTAAACTTTCTCGGCAAACGCACCTTCCCAAACGATCTTCAGGAAATTCTTTCTGTCGGTAACACCTTCCGTATTGAAAAACAGAAGGACAGATTCACTGTTCAAACCTAAAGAGTTAATTTCTTCCTGGTATTGTGCTTTGTGGAACAAGAGCTCAAACGCTGTACCGAAACCAGCCGCTCCGCTCTCTCCTGAAAGCACTCGAGGATCGTTCTCCAAAGGAGAAGAAAGGACGCGGACTCCATCTGCCGCAACGGATTCCTCAATGCGGAAATAATGGGAAGCCGCAGCCCGAATTTCTTTCCAGCCGACGCTGCAAGGCTCTCCGCAGGAAAGGCCTGCCATGATGGTTTCCAGACTGCCGGGAGCATTGTGAAGTTTGCCGTCGTCCTTTTCAGCTGTACGATAGACGCAGTCAGCGGTTTTCGGCTCGACAATGGAAATCACCGGAACATCAGGCCCGTAAAGAGAGGCAAAGAATCCGCACATAGCGCCAGCCATGGAGCCAACGCCCGCTTGCAAAAAGATATGCGTCGGACATTTGCCTTTTAGTTGCTCCACCGTCTCCAGGGCCATCGTGAGGTAACCATGCATAATGAACTGAGCTACTTTCTCAAATCCCGGAAGCGCTGTGTCCTGAACGAGCAGCCAATCGTTTTCCAAAGCAAACCTTTCTGCTTCATGGACGGTTTCATCATAGTTGCCGTCTGTGCGCCGGCAATCGGCTCCGAGCTTACGGATATTTTCCTGACGCTCCTCACTGCTGCCGGCCGGCATGAGAATCTCGCACCTAAGTCCGAGCAAATGACAAATCCAGGCTAGGCCTCGGCCGTGATTACCGTCAGTCGCGGAGATGATCTTAGGTTTTTCTTCCAGCGACGCGATCTGATCTTTGAGCTGTGCGAAGCTTTCAACTTTACCTGACCATCCGTACTTTTCTGAAAGCAGATGGAACAAACAATAGCTTCCGCCGAGTCCCTTAAATGAATTCAATCCAAAACGCGAGGCTTCGTCTTTAACAAAAATGTCTTTGACGCCGAGTTCTTTGGCTAAGGCAGGGAGTTCAACCAAACGAGTAACAGAATATCCGGGAAGCGTTTGATGAAACTTTTGTGCCGCGAGAGCCTGCTCTTTCGTAAAACGGCTAGAGGTTTCACCGGCACGAGGCAGTTTGAGGTGGTCGAGATCTTTCATTTCACAGCTCCGCAATGGTATTGAGATAGAAGTTTGCCGCTTCCTTAACTTGCTCAGGACGGCAGCGTTCATTAATCATATGCGCTAATTTATATTCTCCGGGACCGAATCCGATGGTCGGAATCCCCATCGAAACCGGAACCACTGCGTTGGTGCCAAAGTCCCAGAATTCAAATTTCTTCGGCTTTTCTCCGAATACATCTTCATAGGCTCGGATGCAGGCTTTTGTTAATTCAGCGTCTTCAGCGATTTTCCAAGGATCGTGTTCGGGAAGATAGACGAGCTCTTCTCCTTTCCATGAAGTTTCTTTCAGAACACCGAGCTCCCACTTAGCAGGCTTACCTTCCACGAGAGCGTCCATTTCTTTCTTTACATCTTCTATGGTTTCACCAAGACGGAGGCGACGATCCAAATAAATTTCGCATTCACTCGGCACCGCATTTAAAGAAGCGGCAACGGAGCTGATCTTGGAAAGAACAACCGTTCCTTTTCCTTCCGTCTTTTGAAGCCTCTTATTAAGCTCATCAACACGAGTAATGATTTCAGCCATCTCGTAGACCGCGTTCACACCTTTTTCCGGAGCCGAACCGTGTGCAGAAATGCCCTGGGTACGAATACGTACCTGCATCTTGCCGTTATGTCCGAGCGTAATGACATTGTAAGAAGGCTCACAGATGAAGACAAAGTTGGGTTTAATACCCGAATCTTTGTAGAAATTGATCAGATTGACGCCGTCGCAGTCCTCTTCGCAAACGGTCGTTGTTACATAAACAGTCTTCCCGTCCAGAAGTCCTTGTTTTTTAGCTTCTACCGCAGCATAAACGGAAGCACTTAACCCACCCTTCATGTCGACAGAACCTCTTCCGTAAATGTACTCGTCAGCATAATCTGCGGAAAACGGAGGATGGTCCCAAAGTGCCGGGTCGCCAGCGTTAACCGTATCCATGTGAGAGTCGAAGTGAATGATTTTTTTACCGCTACCGACTCTGCCTACAACGTTGCCAACTCGGTCGATATAGCATTCATCGTAACCGAGCTTTTCCATTTCTTTGAGAATGAGCACAGCGATGTCGCCTTCCTGATTGGAATAGCTGCGCGTGCGAATTGCGTTTCGATAAAAATCGATCAGGTCGTTTTCGGTTTGAGCAGGAACTGAATGTTTCATTTTGTCTCCTTAGAACTAAATGTCTTTGTTTGACATCTAGTCTAAGAAAACAGCTCTTCTCGGATATTCCAATACCCGTTGAAAATATACCTTTGTTGCTCAATGATTCTTTCGGAATTGTCCCGGCGTTGTCCTGAATTCTTTTTTGAACTGGCGAATAAAGAGATTAACGTTCGGAAAGCCAACCTCAAATCCAATCCTTTCAACGGATTTACGACTAAACAAAAGAAGCTCAACGGCCTTTGCCATTCTTGCCGAGATCAAATAGCTCCAAACCGATTCTCCCGCAATGCGCTTAAACCGACGTGAACACTCCCATTTAGAAAGACATACTTCTTTAGCGATGAGATCTAAGGTAAGTTTTTCACCTAAGTTCTTCTCAATATAAGAGATCACTTTTCGGCTCGTCTCATAATCTTCCGGACACCTTGTCGAAGGCTGGTCTTCTGTTTTGTGAAGCCATCGCACAAGTTCTTTCCAAATTAGAACCAGCTCCGCAAAAATATCGAAATATCTTTCCGGCTCGGTTTCCTTGAAGAGCTTTCGAATATGAAGCATCTTTGAAGAAATCTCCTCGAGCAGGCCCTCCTCGCTTTTCTCAGAGATCAAGAGAAAATCGTTTTGCTCATTTCTGAGGAAAGGCAGAACGAAATTTCGTTCCATCAAACTTCCGTGAAAGCCTCCGACCATTTCATACGCAAAGTTAATGCAGCAGTAGGAAGCCTCTTCTTCGTCGTTAGATATAGAAGTCGCACTGTGAATAACCTGAGAATTAATGAAGATGACATCTCCGGCGCCCGCTTCAACCTCCTTTTGATTAATAGAGAAACGCACGCGGCCAGTAAGAATGAGGCACAGCTGAAGTTCTTTATGCCAATGAAGCGGCACGTATCGAAGCATTTTTGAGCGAAAGACCGTTTCGTAAAGAGCCGCCGGAAAGCCTTCACTTCCGTGCTGAGTAGTCTCTTCCAAATTAGATTTGAGAACGATCTGATGGCCGGCCATATGAGGATGAAAACGAGCTGTCTGCATCTTTCATATTAGACGAAAACATCTTTGTTCATGAAATAGCGTTCGCTAAAAGATCGGTCTTGAACAGAGAAATATCGTCGCCGGCAAGACATCTGAAGGGGGACACTTCGGCTCTAGATATGATAAAACTCACGAGCGGCCGACTCGTGAGTTTTGAATTGAGATATGTCGTTGGACTAAGTTAGAAACCGCAGACAAGGATTGCTAACAGTGTACCCGGCCACAAAAGTGCGCCGATAACGACATACATAATGTTAAATGCGAAATCCAAAAGGTTCGTCCAAATAAGGTGAAGGACGGGGATATAAGCCCAAAGGAAAATAAACATTGCGAGAGCGCCCAAGAAATACAAGCAGCTCACCCAATTAACAAACTTTTGAGTTGTGCGCAGAACCATATCGTTTCTCCCAAGATCTTGAAGATCAACCCAGCGTCACGCATCTTTAGGGTTTACGTGACGATAAATATGATCATTAGCCAATATTTTGATTTTAGACCTTTAAGCCAAGCAACGAGCAAATCCTAAAAGACAAGTGAACTCTTGGTGGTTAAAATGAGCACATGGAACACGACAACAGGCTCCGAAAAGAACCTTCCAATAAAAAGAGGCACTAACATGCAGCAGAAAGATCCGGGAAAAGACCCCTTGGCTGAAAAACTTTTAGAAAGCGGAATTGCCTATAAGGGCTCTTTTCTACAATTACACAGAGATACGGTCAAAACACCTGACGGAGTCGTCACGACGCGTGAATACCTCCATCATCCCGGCGCCTCAATGATCATCCCCATATTGGAAGACGGATCTGTCATCCTTGAACGTCAGTATAGACATCCTTTACGCAGGAACTTTCTTGAGTTTCCTGCAGGGAAGCTGAATCCCGGAGAATCACCTTATAACTGTGCAAAACGCGAACTAATTGAAGAGACCGGCTACGAAGCTCAATTTTGGAAAAAACTCGGGCGGTTCAATAACGCCATCGGTTATTCCGATGAGGAAATTACGGTGTTCTACGCGAGTGATCTGAAATATGTTGGACAAAATTTAGACGCAGGAGAAGTTCTTGATGTCATTACATTGCCTTTCCCCGAAGTCCTCAGGCAGTGCCTGAGCGGAGAAATCACCGATGTTAAAACCATCGTAGGTGCTTTTTGGCTGGAAAACTTCCTTAAAACGCAGGAAAAATCGGAATAACACCTCCTCGACTTAAAAGAAATTTATTTCCTGATACGGGGCGCTTAAACATTGTTGAGCGCCCCGATTGTTTAATAATGACACAACGATCCGGAGAAAAAGGATGAGAGGTCGGTTTTGAGCAAAAGCACATGGGAAAGAATTAAAGAGCAAGGCATTCAGGGAATTCTTCGTTTAATCGTTTTACTTTGCTCCTTAGCCTTAGTCGGATGCATTTCCTACGACACTTTTGTCTACAACAACCCGTTTTACCAAAGCCAGTTTGCAATGAAACTGCAGTTTTGGGTATGTATCTTTTTCATGGCGGATCTGGCTCTTGAATTCATTTACTCCAAGAGAAAGACTCGTTACATCATTACCTATTTTCTTCTTTTCATTGCATGTATTCCGTATGGAACAATCCTTCCTAAGCTCGGCATAACCCTTCCGAGAGACATTGGCTATTTTGTGAGCTTCATGCCTTTGATACGGAGCTGCTATGCATTAGCGATTGTCGTAAGTTGGTTCGCCGTACAGACATCTTCAAAGATGTTTTTAACTTACGTCATCATTTTGTTTTCCGGACTTTACCTCGGAAGTCTAGGTTTTTATGTTTGCGAAACTAACGTAAACCCGGACGTAAGAACTTATTGGGATGCTTTATGGTGGGCGGTAATGGAAGCAATCACTATCGGATGCAATATAGAGGCGGTCACAACCGGGGGCAAAATTCTTTCTGTAATCGTAGGCGTGCTTGGACTTTTGATCATTCCTATGTTCACTGTATACGTTAACAACATCGTTTCCGTTTTTCATACGGTAACAACCGCTGCGGCAGAAGCAGCGGAAGAGATTCCGGAAAAAACGGATGAAAACGGCAAAAAGAATCTAAGTGAAGCAAAAACAATGAAGAAACAATAAAAGCACGTCCTGCAAAAATCAGGCTTAGTTTGAGTTGCTTTTAATCTCAGAGCACGAGAATAAAGTTATCCTTAAGAAGACGGAGAATTTTGGAGGATTTATGGCATACAAAATCATTGATATTCAAGGAATTGGGGAAGCATACGCTCCGAAGTTAATTGCAATTGGTATTAAAACTCCGGATGAGTTGCTTGAGGCTTGCTTGACACCGGCAGCCCGCAAAAAAGTTGCGGATAAAACAGGGATATCCGGAAAGCTCATTCTTAAATGGGCCAACCATGCTGACTTATTCAGAATCAGCGGTATCGGACCTCAATATGCCGAATTGCTCGAAGCAGCCGGTGTTGATACGGTTAAAGAGTTAAGACACAGAGTTCCGGCCAACTTAACTGCAAAAATGGTCGAAATAAACAAAGCAAAAAATCTTGCGCAGCGTGATCCATCCGAGAAGGAAGTCACCAAATGGATTGAAGAAGCCGGCAAGCTTGAAGCGAAAATGACGTACTAAGCGCTAGGCTAGATTGCAGAATTCGGGCCTCCGTTCGGAGGCCCTTTCCATGTTTTAGAGAAGACCTTCTTTTGTCTTCTGCGCGATCATTAGAGCAGATTTATCAAGAAGTTTTTTTTCTTCCTCTGTCAGTTCCAGACGATGGACGTATTCCACTCCATTCTTACCGATGACTGCCGGATATCCGACATAACAGCCGTAGTCTTCCAAATAAACCGAGGCAGGACAGGCAAGCTTGGCATCTGAGAAAACTGCTTGCAAAAGTTTGGCTGCGCAGGTGGCAATCGCGTAGCAAGTGTATTTCTTACCGTTAAAGACAAGCCAGCCGCCTCCTCTTGCTGCCTTATCTAATTCGGACAATTCAAGATGCTGGTCTTTGGCGATTTCAGTGATCGGCTCACCCTGAACGGTAATTGTCGACCAAGCGGCAAACTGAGATTCTCCGTGTTCACCCAAAACATAACCGGCAATGTTGTGCGGGTTTTGGTCTAAAGACATGCTGACAGCTCGCTGCATACGAGCGGTATCCAAGAAGGTTCCGGTTCCGAAAACCTGCTGGCGGCTCAAACCTGTGTAGTGCTGAAGCAAACCTGTAATAACGTCGCAAGGATTCGAAATATTGATCAGCACGCCGTGGAAACCGGCTTCTTTCAAAGCAGTTCCGACTTGCTTAGCCTGCTGGCAGTTAAAAGAGTATTCCAGAAAACGATTTCCGCCGTCAGCCAGCGCTTTGATGTCTCCGAAAGCAGTAATAACGACATCGGCATCTTGCAGAGCCTTGTAGTCATTCATTGAAAGCTTTGTGTAGGTATCCAAGCGGCCTAAAGAATCCAGAAGATCGTAAAACTCGGCAGTACATTTTGCTTCATTTGTATCAATTAGCACCAATTCGTCAGCGATTCCTTTTGTCACAAGGGTATAGGCAACGGTGGAGCCGACGTGGCCCAAACCGATAACACCAACTTTTCTCATTTTTCCTCTCTATGTTGATACCTAAGATGCAATCGATTCTAAGTAGAAACCTTGAGAAATCTAAAAATATCGGTAGGATTTTTGCATCCAAATCGACCTTTTCTCCCTCGCTCAATCTCTACTGCTAAAAATTGGTCTTGATGAGGTCCTACGAGTTTGGTACGATGATCTCAATTCGCCCTTCCTCTAATCCGAACGATTCAATCGTTTGCGATGTCCGAGGAAGGTCATTTTTGTGTACTTCCCTCCCAGCCTTTAAAAATTCCTAGTGAAGAACCTCACTTTTAGGGAGGTTGAAAATTCAAGATAAGTTGCTTCCTAGTTCTTTGCTTTCGCTACTTTGAGAACTCAGGTACAATTCGTCTTCCTGCGAGTGTGGCGAAATTGGTAGACGCGCTAGATTTAGGTTCTAGTGTCTTTGACGTGACGGTTCGAGTCCGTCCACTCGCACCAAGACACATGCACATATCTACACAAGCCCGCACATGCGGGCTTTTTTGTTTTTCCAACTGCGCATATCTGCACATATTTACACATGAATAGAGCATAAATAGAGCATGACGTAGAGCATGGAAAGGATAAAATAAAGGCCTAGAAACCTCCTATTTTTCGCTTTCAAAAATGACACAAAACTGTCCGCCCAAGCCTTGGTTAAGCATCGAACAGCAATTGGAGTTAATGCGCTCCCGAGGAATGCACATTACCAGTACGGCGAGAGCATCTTCAATGCTTAAAGAGTTCGGGTATTACCGACTAAGCGGCTATTCCTACGTTTTAAGAGAGGTAGACCCAGAGACAGGCGTCAGACTTAATTCTTTTAAAGGCGGCACATCTTTTGATTATGTTATCGAACTCTATGAGTTTGATAAGATGCTCCGGCTTTTGATCTTAGATGCGTTGGAAAGAATTGAAATTTCGTTCAGAACCTCAATTTCCTACCATCTCGGCCAAACAGATCCGCTCTTCTATAAGAATCCAGATAATTTCAAAACAGAGTTTAGGACAACGCAATACCCTATCTGGTTAAAAAAGCAGCAAGAAAAAATAGAGCAATCGAAAGAGGATTGTATTAGGCACAATACTAAAAAATACGGGGACAACATTCCTGTATGGGTCGTCTGTCAAACATGGGAATTTGGTCAGTTGACTTGGCTTTTAGGTATGTTGAATTACAAAGAAGTCGAATCTATCAGTCAGAACTATGGCTTTTTTGGTTCCAAGTCCTTTTTAACTTGGTTAAAGTGCTTAAAGGAACTGAGAAATATTTGTGCGCATCATTCCCGGCTTTGGAACAGAGTATTTTCTTTCTATCCAAACAAACCAGTTAAAAAAGATGCCCACGCTCCCATAAGTTGGAGCGCAGCTTTCGATGAAAATGAAAAACAGACCCTATTCTTCCGAGTTTGTGGAATCATTCATTTCTTAAAATTTATTGAATCTGAATCGACTTGGGAGGAGAGATTCAAATCAGCCCTGAAAAAGTTTCCGTCCGCGCCAGAACTCGATGTAACACTCGAGTGCATGGGGTTTCCAGAAGATTGGGAGGAGCAAATTGAATGCATAAAAAATAACCTTCCTCGAACACCACAATCAACTGAGTCAATCGGGTTAGAGGAAGGCCTTGGTGTGAATATCTTATCAAAAAGATAAGTAAATATCAAATAATTCAGTGCGTGTGTGTCCGTATACGTCCGTATGCGTCCGTATGCGTCTAGCTAGATGAGCGGATATATACATTATTTAATAAGGAAAACTTATGGCCAGCATTGGTAAATTGCCGACGGGAAGCTATCGCGTTCAGTACTACGTTGATGGGAAAAAATGTTCTAAAACCTTTAAAACTCGATCCGAAGCTAAGACCTTTGCTGCACGCATTGAACTCTCCCCGGAAAAGTTCGCCAGTCGGCTGACGTTTGCCGATTGTCTAAAAGAATATCGAGACACTATGACAATTAAAAAGAAAGGTGCCCGGGAAGAATCTATCCGGATAAACAGACTTCTGAAGTATCCGTTTGCTTCCGTTCTTCTCTCTGAGCTGACGGCTGTAGACATTCAATCCTGGGTAGATCAACGAGGATCTGAACCCTCAAAAAATGGCGGGACGGTTTCCCCGGCGACCGTTCGTCGTGAATATTGTCATGTGATAGGCGTTTTAAATTACGCAGTCCGGAAAGGATTTATTCCGAAATCTCCGGCTGTCGGAATTAGGCTGCCTGCAAAACCCGATCACAGAGAACGAGTGGCAACAGAAGAAGAGATTGAACGCCTAAAAGCCGCAACCGGGTGGGACGGCGTTTCTGTTCCGGACAACCTTCTACAGTCTGTCATTTTGGCTTTTGTACTTTCATGCAAGACCGGGATGCGTGCTGGGGAAATTCTAAAACTTGAGCACTCCTGGATCGATGGCCGTGTCATCCATTTACCGGCGGAGGCCACTAAGACTTCTACCCGTCGTGATGTCGCTTTAAGTCTGGATGCGGCTCGTTTGATAGAGCTTGCAATCAATGCAAAAAAGACCACATCCCCGAAAATATTTGAGGGATTAACAGATAAAAATCGGGATGCGCTCTGGCGAAAGGCGCGAGATAGAGCAGGATTAGGACCGTTAAGAGACTCTCAAGGCCGTGAAATTCGTGAGGGCTTGAATTTCCACGATGGCCGGGCCACATTCGCTACTTGGGCGGCCTCCCCTGATCCACGAACAGGAGCGCCCCGTTTGGACGTTCTGGCATTGGCCAGACAAACGGGGCATCGTGATTTAAAAATGCTGCAGAAATACTATCGGGCAACGGCAGAAGAAATCGCTATGAGATTAGACGCTGCCGTTCTCGAAGAGCAAGAAAAGTAACTTTCGCCTGCTTTTCATAGTGTTTGTCGATCCATCGTTTAACATCCTCAAAACGCCATCTTTTGTACCCTTTTTCAGTAACGCAGACTGGCGGCGGAAAGGTTGGATCATTAATCACCTGATCCGTGGAGGTGGATCGACCTGAGTTGCCTAACATGTAGGAAATATCCCGTTTGCGAACCAAAACCGGCGGGATATTTGGCCGCTGCAGCAATCGTTCTGCTATTTTGTCGGCCAGGGCGTCCAGTTCACTTTCGTTCATTTTTGATCCCTTTGTGGTCTTTTTTACATTTTTCCAACTGCTGCAGATAACGCTTCAGATTTGTCCGGAGTTGCTCAGCTCTTTCCGGGAATTTGAAACTGCCGTCTTCGGCCAGCCCTTCACTCATTGCCTCAACCTTTTTCATTAGGCCCAGAATCCAATAAGCGTCTCGGACGGAGATTTCAACCGGGACTTCTGTAGCCCCTTCCTTTGCGGCAACCAGTGCGTTGTGCAGGATCATTATTGATTTCTGCCAGTCGTTAACCTGCTGCTCACCGTTAAAACCGCCTTCGCAGTAATCGAAAAAACCATGCCACAGGCATTTTTGGATTCTGCCGGCATCTGTCTCGCTGCAGACAAAAGCAATATTCATTGATCCAGCCCCGTTAGTTCTGTCGGAAATTTCCGGCATTCATGTTTAATCCGGGCGCAGAGTTTTTTAGCTGCCGCCCATTCCTCCTGTTCCTCGCTGAACGGAAGGAGCTCTTTTAACTTCAAAGCGAACTCAAGAGCTGCCAGAACTAGGCCGGCCTCCCGTTCGCTTATCAGCATTGTGTATTTCTCGCCTTTTTTCATACACTAATCGCGTTGATCAAAACCCTTAATAAAGCCCATTTCCCTACCGATCTTGATTATCTTGACAGCCGTAGAGTAGACATCCGAAACTTGGCCTGCTGCCAAGCCAGTAATCATCGCCGCGAAGATACATTTCAAAACTTCCAAGTCTTCGGGAGAAAGATTTTTATTGTTCTGGGTTAATGAGGCTTTGACTCTCTCAAAAATACGGGTGTTTCCGTCCATGGTTTCCTCCTTCACCTATCTGGTTCGTTTATCCAAGAGCTGGATGCTCTCAGCAATGATCTTCGTCGTGTATCGGTTCTGGCCGTTCGAGTCCACCCATTTTTCAGTTTCCAGGCGGCCCTCGATGTAAACGCTCGATCCTTTGCCGGTGTATCGCTCAACAATTTCAGCCAGCTTGTTCCAGAGCGTGACGGTATGCCACGTGGTTTTTTCAACTCGTTCATTGTCGCGGTTGAAGTAGCTGCTCGTTGCGATCGAAATTTCGGCGACCTTAATGCCGGAGTTCGTGATCCGGACATCCGGAGCTTGGCCAAGATTGCCAATAAGAATTACTTTGTTAACTGAGGCCATTGTTTTCCTCCCTGATCTCCGAGACGTCTGCAATATCTGGATAAGCTAATTTCATGGATTTCCTACTGGATGCTTTTGTTGCCCGGCTGAATAGATTCAAGAAATTTTTCTTTAAATCCTTCAAGGAAGATATCTTCGGCAATCAAGATGGCCACACTCTTATCGGTGAGAATGTCTTCGCCGGAAAACAAGATAGTTTTTCCAACTTCTTCGTCTCCTAAAGTGATTTGAACGCTCCCCCTGTGCTCAGCAGAAAAAACTACCGCGTCCACGCCAAGTTGTTTCTTGAGCTCGGCAATAAGCTCCTTTGTATTCCGAGCAAAGAGCTTCCCTTTACCCTTCCGTTCTTTTCTTTTCATTCTGTTTCCTTCTTAATTTTTCGTTGGCTCTGTTCTTAGCCCAATCGAATTCCTTCATACATGTGTGGGGTGACAGAGCTACGGCCTTCTTCAGTGTTGGGATAATTACTGCGAACGCCTCACTGATTGTTCTCAGCTCATCACCAGTCGCGATGTATCCCGAAGTTTGGCCACTCTCTTTACGATCCATAATTGCGTTGATCGCGTGTCGTGCATCAATGAGCAACGGCCCGACTTCGTTGAGTTCGCTCTGATCCAGGTGTTTGAACCGTTTGTACAACATCCCTAGAAACCAGTTCAGAGTGTCTTCAATCCAGTCCATTTGCCAAAACGTGGCAGTTCCGGCCGGAAGTGTGACTTCCACTAACATGGCAACTCGTCGCAGCTTCTCTTCAATGTTGGCCTGTTGTTCCGGCGTCCAGTACGGCCCAACTTTTATCGTTCTCGGCCGATACGGTTTATTCCGTTTCGATTTGGATTTAGGCATCTATGTCCTCAAAATCATGGAACGGGTCAACGGCGATGCAATGCCTGGTTGGGTCCGATGTCATGTGGTAGGCGATTACTGTTGTCAAACCGCCCGAACATTTAGATGGAAAATGAACGAAAAAGCATTCATGACCTCCCCCGCCGTTCACAGCACATTCGAAATTTTTGATGACGTCATTTAAGAGAGCCACCTGTTCCGACTTGGAGGAATTAGATGCAACAGTCTTAATGAAATTGCGAATGCAAGGAACCGCTGTCTTTTTAAGCCGCTTCATTTTGATGCACCGATTTGTAAATTTGATTGGAGAGAATGCGGACGCATTGGCTCCAGAGAGTTCTGGATGGTTCGGCCACCTCCGTTGTCAGGCAGCAGTGGCCAAGGAGTGCCAAAAGCTCCTCGGCATCTTGAAGAGGAATCTTGTGCCCGGGAGCTTCAATTCTGGAAATACATTCACGGGCAAAGACGCGGCAAAGATCGGAATAACCGTTTCCGGCCCATGTTAATAAACGTCTGGAGGAATCGCTAAAAGCGTTTGCGGCTTCGTCAGAGAAAAAGACGAATTGAATTGGTTTGTTTGAAAATAACATAACGCACCTCTTATTGAGATGCGTTTTAGTATACTTAAATCACTTCGAAAAGTGAAGCGTACTTAAATTTTATTGATTTCAGAAAGTTGCTTCAGTATGGTGGTCACTGCAGTAAGGTTGGATGCTGGCATTTGTTTCAAAAGAGACTGAGCCTCTTCTAGCTGGGTGCCTTCAGGAAGTTGCATATCCCCTTCGCCCAGCACGAGCCACCAAGGATCGACATTGAGCTTTCTCGCTATTTTCAAGGCTACCGAAGCCTTTAGCTCCTTTGTTTCACCATTTGCAATTTGCGTTACAGCGGACGGAGATATGCCTACTGCGTCGGCCAGTTCCTTCTTAGAAAGGTTGGCTGCCAAGAGTGCTTCGTTAAATCGTTGTGCTAGGGATTTCATAAAAACAGTCTATTGATGAAACGTTTAAGTGCACAAAAAAAGCGTTTGCCAAAAATATTTAAGTGTGCTTAAAATGCGATGTATGAAAAGAGAAGAAGCCGCCTTATTTTTTGGAAACTTGGTCTTGCTTGGTCGAGCCTTGGGAATAAGCCCATCCGCGATTTCGCAATGGCCTGAGACGTTGACTATTCGTCAACGAGACGAAGTCATTGGTGCAGCTATACGCCTCGGAAAAATAACGCCGGAACGAGCCAAGGAGCTTTGCAATGAGAGACAAGGGAACGAACGAAGTTAGAGCGCTGTTAACTGATCTGTCGATGTCGGTTATCCGCCAAATCGTTGCAGATGATCCGGACCGTTCCCAGAACTCTGTTGTTCGCGACGTGATGGATGCTTGGGCTAAGAAAAAAGTCATGAGAGACCTCCGTAAACGGGATGCTCTCAATTTACGCATTCTGGATTACGAACACCACGGCGTCGATACGGCGTCGTTACGTCAGGAGACGGCAAAGTGAGAGACGGTTACGGCAGAACACTGAAAAAACGCCGCTCTGTGCCGAACCAATACCGTGCCTACCGGCACGAGAAGGAAGAAAAAATGACAGAAGAAGAACGCATCAGAGCCTCAAATAATTTCGAACGTCGTCTGCGGCAAATGGATGCAGAACGTCTTCGGAAATTCGACTTTCGCAAGATCGATTGGGCTTTCGTTGTTCTGGTGGCGATGGCTGGGTTCTGCGTTTTTTACTTTCTTCGATAGCGAGAGGTAAATATGAAAGACAAGATCATTGAGTTTGTCGCCCTTGTTTGGGCCTTTCTTATGGCGGGAGTAATGATCATTTTTGGGGTCGTGCTTTTCGCAACTCCGGTGGCCCTCTTCATTTGGGTTGTCTATCTGATTTTGAAGGCTTTGGGAGTTTTCGCATGAAACACCAGCTAATACCGATTTCATAGTTTTCCGAGGCGCACCGAGTGTTGCAACACTTGCCTTCGAGACCCGGGCCCCGGGTGCGCCTCAACTTTCGCAAGGGTCTCAAAGGGTCAAAATATGGCACGTACTTTTAAAGACATTGAAGAGCAAATGGCCTCGGTAGGGATTTACATTCCGCCCGGCTTTGAGCTCTATGCAAATCGCGATAACTGGAAAAGATTTAAACCTCGCGACTCTCGATTCAAACGAGGCAAAGAGGCCTGGTTTGCAATTTGGGAGCACAGCCTTTCGTCCGGAAAAAAATATCTGTTTGGTGTTTTTGGTATCGGATCAGAAAGCTATCGCATCGAAAATAAACGCACTGGATGGACGGCCGAAGAAAAGACCGAAATCGATAACCGCCAAGCTGAAGATCAACGGGTCATTGATGAAGCTATCCGGAAAAAACGTGAACAGGCAACTCAGCGTGCAGCCTCGATGTGGAACAGTGTTGCAACTCAACACTCGGTTGCTGCAGATCATCCTTACGTCCAAAAGAAGAAAATCAAACCCGCAGGAGCTCGCCAGTTAGGCGGCAGCATCCTAATTCCGTTAAATAAATTTACGGATTCCGGTATCTCCTTGGTAGGACTGCAGACCATTGCCGAAGCTGAAGAAGATGACGGCTCTAAGTCCATCTCTAAGAAGTTTCTTTACGGAAGCGAAACAAAAGGGAGTTGGGCTCTTATCGGACAAATTACCGAAAAGACCGAGATTGTCTATTTATGCGAAGGATGGGCAACAGGTTGTTCTGTTTATGAAGCGGTCAAGCTCCCGGTAGTAGTCGCATTTTCTGCCGGCAATCTGGAGCCGGTACTGGCCGAATTTAAGAAGAAATATCCGGACATATTTTTTATTATTGCTGCAGACAATGATTGTCATTATGCAGATCGCCTCCAGGCGGACGTCAAATCCCGTCTGAATTACGAACTAAGGATTTTTGCCCAAAGATCGTCCTCCCGGATTCAATATGTTGATACTCCTGAAGGTCAGGTGTCCATTGAGGCATATTGGGGAGAAAAAGACGGCGAGACTTGCGTTTACTATGCTGAAAAGCATCCCGGACAAAAACAATTCGGACGTCGAACTCTTTTAAATATTGGAGTCGCTAAAGCAAAGGCCGCCGCTCGCCAAACGGCAGCCAAAGTTATCTGTCCGAAATTCGCAGAACCAAAAAACGGAGGTACAGATTTCAATGATCTGGCAGCCGAGGAAGGTATCGAGGTAGTTCGGAACCAACTCGACAGCACGAAAGCCGCCTTCATTGAATTTGATAAAGGTTCCAAAAAGTCATCTCCGGAAAACAAATCGAAGAATGTCTCCGATCTGGAAAAAGAAAAGGAAAAGATCAAAAAAATAATAAACGAGCTCGGGGAACGATTTGTTCACGTTTATCCGGATGATGTTTGCTGGGATCTGCAGGAAAAATTACTTGTCAAGATCGGAGTATTGAAGTCCTGTTACGACTCCAAGCTGGTTACCGGATATTTGAACAATTCATTTGGAAACTTGAAAAGGGTCCGGAAGGATCAGCTGGTATTCCGTCCCGGCGGCAATGTTCCGGACGGATGCATAAATATTTTCACCGGTTGGCATACCAACCCCGATCCGAATGCCCAGTGCGATTTGATCCTCGCCCATTTGTTCAATATTTGCGGTGAGGATGAGAATGTTTTCGACTGGGTGTTGAAGTGGCTGGCCTATCCGATACAAAACCCGGGTGCCAAGATGCATACGGCGTTAGTCGTATTTGGAGAACGAGAAGGCACAGGCAAAGGAATGTTTTTTGACGTAATGGAACGAATTTACGGTCGGCAATATTCCCGACACGTCGATCAGCAGCTGATGACCTCAAGATTCAACGCCTGGCTGTCGCAGAAACTTTTCATTGTGGCCGACGAAGTTATTACGAGTAAAGAGCGTAAGGAGCTAAAAGGAAAGCTCAAAAATCTCATTACGAGCCCCGTTCACCAGCTCGAAGAGAAAAATCAGCCTGTCCGGGAAGAGGATAACTTTACGAATTTCGTTTTTCTTTCAAATGAGATGCCGCCCCTGGCCCTGGATTGGTTTGACCGCCGCTACATGGTCATTGAATACAATGCCGATCATCCTCAGAAATACTTCAAAGACCTCAGTGACGAGATTGAAAATGGCGGAGTGGCAGCTTTCTGCCATTACCTACTGAAGTACAACTTGGAAGGCTTCGGCCCGTCGACTCGGCCTATCGAGACAGAGGCGTCCAGAAATCTAAGGATGGTCGGAACGGATTCCGCAAGACGATTCATTATGGATTGGCTGGATGGAGAAACTCCGTTTCCTGTTGGGCCGGCCCCGTCTCAGGATTTATTCAGAGCCTATCAGCTTTGGGCGCCTGCAGCAGGTGAACGATCCGTAATGAATGCAAAGATGTTCGGCATTCGAGCGAGTTCAATATTGCCGAAGATGGAAAAGCTCCGGGCACAAATTTTCAAAGAGGAATTCAATCCGGAGATTGCAGGGGCATCCAGAGAATATCTGGAGCGAAGGGTCACGGTATACTTTCCCGGAGTTGATCCTGTCGAGTTATCTTGCAATCCTCCTGCTAAGGACATTCTCAGTCCTAAGCTCAGAGAATTTCAAGAGGCAGTTTATTCAGCGAACCGGAGGTTCAGGAATTATGGCCATATTTAGCCTCCTCCCCCGCACCCCCTCTTCGTTGAGCGCTTTCGCGCGCCGAAAAATCGGAAAAACGGCTTCTGGATACCAACGCGGATACCATTTGGATACCATTCTGGATACCGTCCGGAATGAGTTTTTTGCCGCAAATTCAAATGGTTACTCCGCCTTGGATACCATGGATACCATCTTTTCAACTCTTAACGTGCGTGCGCGCGCGTATGTAATTAATACGGATGAAAAGAGCACTAAAGAAAAAACTCTCACGCACGTATTAAATACAAAAAATGGTATCCATGGTATCCAACATATAAATAATCTAATAAAAACAAAAAGATATAAAAATTTAATGGTATCCAAAATCATATCCAAATGGTATCCAAACCATATCCATGAATTTTTTCTTTTAGAGGACGAAAAATTGGCCAGAATCCCAAGAATCAAACACATCCTTATTAAATGGATGAACTGGCGGAATAGAAACCGCATCAGAATGCATTGCCTTCTGGCTTTAGGAAACGATGTCGTAAGTTCCTCCAGGACGCCACAGGATTTGATTAACGCAGCCGGCGTTGATTTCTACATGATGCGGGTCGACAAAATCATCAGCAGATTGCCTGACGAAGAAAGAACAGCTGTCTTCGCCGTCTATGGAGGAAAGGTCAGGATCGGCATGGCAAGAGCGGCCATTCGGTTATCGGTTCACAGAGATACTCTTTTTAATCGACTTTGCATGGCTGACAGGGATATCGCGGAGGCTTTAGATGAGATTGCAAACAACGCAGAAAATACTAAGGGAAAATACCGATCCGACATTTTTGACGAAAAAGTGCTATATTTTCGTAAAATTCAGCAGAAAGAGCGCAAAACGCCTCTGTAGCGATTTTAAATTTCTCCACACATCCTCCCATATTCTTCATAAAACTCAACGCACACAAGCGATTCTCGTCGGAAATAGATAGGATATTTAAACGATTCTCCTTGAAAATTTAAACTCCAGCTTGGCAACGGTTGAGCTGGAGTTCTCTCTTATTGCCATTGATAAAATTGACTTGTTTCAAGGAGGAAACAATGGCAGAAGATTTAAAACAATGGATTGAATCAAAACTTGGCACCGGAGAAGTTGTTGAAATTATTTATATGGGCGGCTCTCATCCTGGTGCCAGGCGTAAATTAGTCTTGAGCAAACTTGAGGACAATGGCCGAAAAGTTCGATGTGTCGAGGTTGGCCATTCGGGCATCTCTAAGTCTTTCATGGTGGATAAGATTTTAAGAATAGATACCATGTCCCCGGATCAGCTCGCAGCCATCCAGCCGGAGAAAACGTTTAATAACTTAGACGAACTTTATGCTGGATGTTTGGAAAAAAACATTCCAGATTCATTGGCCCTCGACTACGACGCAGAAGAAAAGAAAATTGTTGTTTCGGAGTGGAAGGTCTTTAAGAATGGAAACCGACGAAAAAAGAAATTGATTTCCATTTTTTATCAGGAAACAGTCTGGCAAGAAGTGTTTACTCCCGATGGAGATTTTGAAATGGTAGAGAAACCTGCTCAAAAACCGTGGGGAGTAGAAAAGAAAAGATTCAGCCTCTTCCCCAGTGCAGCTAAAGAATTTATGAAGCTGTTTAAAAAATGCATCTCTGAGTAGTGCTTTGGCTTTCCCGGCTGCGCCTAATCAACCGGGCCATATTTAATAAATCAGAGCGTCCTTCGGGGCGCTTTTTTCATGGGAAAAACATGGACTCTCACGAACAAAAGCTCCAGATCGTTTACCGGAAGGTTGAGGATCTGATCCCGTATGAGAAAAACTCCCGAACCCACAGCGAAGAGCAAATTGAAAAAGTCGTTGCTTCGATTAAAGAGTTCGGTTGGACAAACCCGATCCTGATTGATGAGGATCAGGGCATCATCGCGGGCCACGGTCGCCTTGAGGCCGCAAAACGCCTCGGAATGAAGGAAGTGCCCGTCCTCGTCCTGACGGGCCTAACCGATGCCCAAAAACGCGCCTACATTATTGCCGACAACAAATTGGCCTTAGAAGCTGGTTGGGATGAAGACCTGCTCCGGGAAGAACTCGACTGGTTAACGCAGCACGACTACTCGGCTGAGGTGACGGGCTTCGATTCCGAAGACTTGCAGTCTTTGCTTTCAGTAAATCTGGAAACGGCTGCCGAGGAATCGGAGGCAATAGAAGAACCGGAAGATGAGGCTGATACGCAGCAGAATGTTCCAGAGATTCAGGACGCTGAAATTATTCCTACGCCGCCAGCCCCGAAGTCACGACCGAAAGATTTGTGGATTTTGGGCACGCATCGGCTCATGTGCGGGGATTCAACCAATGAGGCCGATGTGGCTAGATTAATGGGGGGGGGTAGAGCAAATCTCTATCTGACTGATCCTCCCTACAATGTGGCTTACAAGGGTAAGACCAAAGATGCTCTCACGATCAAAAACGACAAACAGGATGATGCAGCCTTTAAGGAATTTTTGGTTAGGGCGTTTAAGGCGGCTGACTTAGTTTTAATGCCGGGAGGCGTTTTCTACATTTGGCACGCCGATTCCGAGGGCCTTAATTTCCGTTCTTCATGCCAGGACGTTGGTTGGGCTATCCGGGAATGTCTTATTTGGTCTAAGAACACAATGGTTTTAGGTCGCCAGGATTATCAGTGGAAACATGAACCGTGTTTGTATGGCTGGAAGGACGGTGCAGCGCACGCCTGGTATTCGGACCGCTCTCAAACAACCATTCTGCAGTTCGACAAACCCACGAGAAACGCAGCGCACCCGACAATGAAGCCGGTCCCGTTGTTCGCCTACCTGATTCAAAACAGTTCAAAGGAAGGCGACATCGTTTTGGATTCGTTTGGGGGCTCCGGCACAACGATCATTGCCTGCGAGGGTTTGAAGAGGCAGGCGAGAGTTATGGAGTTAGATCCTGCCTACTGCGACGTGATCATCAGGCGCTGGCAGGACACGACTGGACTGAAGGCCGTGCGCGAGGACGGCGTGCTCTTTGATGACATTGAGCATCCTCAACCCCAATAGGTACTTCCTAGACCTCGTAAGCCGCGCTGGCGAAACGCCCGCTTTCCCTCTATTGGTGAAAATTTTTAGGGGGTTGTAACGTAACTATTAGGAGTTTTTATGCCGACTCAACAGCAGATTGCAGAGCATCTGGGCTTGAGTCAGCAGGCAGTTTCCAAGCAGTTAGCGAAAATGGGAATCGACTGGCGAAACATGTCGATCGACGAAATTCGTCTCGCGTATTTAGACCGGCTCCGGAAATCTGCAGCTGGCCAAGACGATGAGTACATGAAGGTCAAACTCGCCCGCGAAAAAATCGAAACCGAACGGGCCTTGATCGCTCTCAAAAAAGAAAAGCGTGAGCTGGTCGACGTGGCCGAGCTCGTGCCCGTTTTAAAAACTGTCTTTTCTGGATTCAAAGAACGCCTTATGGGACTTCCGGCTTTTATCCGGAGCGACGTTTACGTTGCCACCGGAAAGGAAGTCGATGAGCTTGCCTACACACAAAAGTGCGAAGACGTTCTAAAGGACTGCTATGAATTCCTCTCTAGCTATAGCAAATCTGTTGAAAATTCTCGGTGAAGAGGTTCGGCCCCCGATCCGAATTTCAACGACGGCCTGGGCGGAAACCTACCGTTTTTTAAGTCCGAAATCAACAGCTCTGCCGGGCAAATATGTGGCGGAGACCACTCCGTGGGTTCGCGGAATCCACGAGGCTTTGGATGATCCGAAGATTTACAAGGTCGTCGCACAAAAATCCGCGCAGGTGGCGTGGACGGATGGCGTGTTGTTGAACTACATAGGGCACCGAATACACCTGGAGCCCTGCCCGATCATCATCATGTTCGATAAGGAAGGCTCGGCCAAGAAGTTCAACGAAGAAAAATTCACGCCGATGGTGGAAGTGACGCCGGCACTGGCAGCTTTGATCCCCGTCATGTCAAAACGTGACCGGGACAATAAATGGGGCTTCAAGGGTTTCCCGGGCGGATTCTTGAAATTCGTGAGCTCAAATTCTCCGTCCGAAGTCAAATCGACGCCGGCCCCAGTCGTTTGCGTTGAAGAGCCGGACGACTGTAATTCCGACGTCAAGCAGCAAGGCGATACGATCAAGTTGCTCGAGGAAAGAACGAAGTCCTTTCCCCGGAGAAAAATCATCTTCGGCGGAACGCCAACCGTTTCCGGGATTTCGAAGGTCGAGGCCGCCTATCGCGAAAGCGATAAAAGAAATTTTTTTGTTAAATGTCCGCACTGCGCGGAGTGGCAGACGCTGTCCTGGGAGAACGTATCCTGGCAGCATGAGGAAGGCCGGAACCATGAAATCTTCGGCGATGCTCTGCCGGAAACTGCGGTCTATAACTGCCCGCATTGTGGCGCCCAGTGGTCGAACGAGTTAAAAAATCGGGCGGTCAAAAACGGTGAATGGCGTGCGACGGCAGCCTTCACTGGCATTGCCGGCTTTTACATTAACGAGCTTTACAGCCCGTTTCCCGGATCGAGCTTGGCCGAAATCGCCAAAAAGTATTTGAGCGCTAAAGCGAAGCTCGATGCCGGAGACGACAGCTTTATGAAGTCGTTTGTCAATAACCAGCTCGGCCTTCCCTACGAGTTCGCCAGTGACCTTCCGGACACTGCCGACCTGGCAGCGCGCGCAGAGGATTATCCGGAGAAGACAATACCGGTCAACGGCGTTGTTCTGACGGCAGGTATCGACGTCCAGCACGACCGACTGGCTGTAATCATCCGCGCCTGGGGCGTCGGCGAGGAATCTTGGCTTGTTTGGTGGGGCGAAATCTACGGACAGACAATGGTGTCTGAGGCTGGCGCCTGGAAGGATTTGGACGCCCTGCTCCTCTCAGAGTTCCCGACTCCGAACGGCAGCAAATTAAAAGTCCGGGCGGCTTCCATTGACTCGTCCGATGGTCAAACCTCGGACGCGGTTTATACATTTGTCCGGAAAAGAAAACGCCGCGGCCTGATGGCGATCAAAGGATCTTCGGTCAACGATGATTCGAAGGAAATCTTCTCGACTCCAAGGGCGTCTGTTGATTTGAATTACAAACAAAAGGCCTCGAAGTTCGGCCTGCGTCCGTTCATTGTCGGAACGTCCCGAGCGAAAGATTTGATTCTGGGCGTGGACGCTAATGCCGGCCGCATCAAGCTCCAGGGCAAAGGCCCGGGTCGCATGCATTGGTACAAAGAGGTTCGTCCGGACTACTTTGAACAGCTGGTGAGCGAAGTCAAGGCTCCGGCAAGAAATTCCCGGAAACGTGTCTGGCAGAAAAAGAGCTCGGTTCGAAACGAGGCGTTGGACTGCGAAGTTTATGCGTTGCATGCAGCGCGCAGTTTGAAACTGCACATGTGGACCCCGGCCCGCTGGCTCCTCGAATTCCAGCAGCAGGCTCAGGAATCTCTCTCGTTTGAAGCGGAAACCGAGCCGACACAGCCGGTTGAACAGCCGCCGGAACCTCAACCGCACCCGGAAGAAAAACCCAAACCTAAGCGTAAGCAACAAATGTTTGACGGCTATGACGAGCCGCCACCTTTTTTTTGGAGAAACTGAATGGTAAGCATCATTGCAGGCGATTCGCACACCTGGCGATTGCTTCCGGTTCGATATTTGAACCCGAAAGAGATTCCGAAGGACGCATCATGGTCGGCGTTTTTCAATCCTGCCGAAGGAAAGGAGCAGTCGGCCCTTCTAGTTGAAAAGTCTGGTGATTTTGTCGTGATCATCATGCCCCCGGAGGTGTCCGAAAAGCTCTCCGGAAAGTCTGGGGATGTATTGCTTCAGGTGTCCGGAAAAAATCTCCGGAAAACCTTCCTGGTGGAGGAAGTTTCCATCGTTTTGCTGGAAAACAGCCGCCCCGCATCATTTAAGTCGAGGGCTCGCCAGTGCCTAGAGGCAGCTCAGCGCGCATTGGAAACCTATACGGGCACAAACGGGCACGTTAAAAGTTACACGATAGGATCCCGTTCCATGACATTCAACTCCCCTCAAGAGCTGTTTGACCTCATTGAATATTGGAAAAAACAGGTTTTCCTTGAAGAATGCCGAGCCCGGGGCGTTGACCCGCACACTTTATTGGTTGAATTCAGATGAGTAAATCAAAGAAAAAAATCCAGAAAAAGGAGCTTCGGTCATTTGAGTCCGCAAAAACCGGACGCTTAACGGCTGACTGGCTAAATGCTGGGGACACGACTCAGGACACTGAGTTGCGAGGTGACCTTAGGACGCTTCGAGCCCGCAGCCGCCAAATGATTCGGGATAATCCGCACGCTTTAAACCTGCGGCGAATGATCCAGAACAATGTTGTTGGCCAGGGCATTGGAATCCAGTGCCAAGTCCAAACGAAGGATGGGAAACCCGATCAAAAGGTTAATGACGAGATCGAACAGGCCTGGTACGAATGGTGCGAGGCAGACAACTGCCACGCAGCGGGACGTTTAAACCTGACTGAGATGCTCAGGTTAATCATCGGCTCGGTCTTCCAGGACGGCGAAATCCTTGTCCGGAAAATTCACGACGGATTTGGCCGCTCAGACGTTCCGTTCTGCCTGGAGGTCATTGAGTCGGACCTTTTGGTCGATAACGAATGTACCATGGCGGCGAGCGTGCGTGGCAATACGGTGCGGCTTGGCGTTGAGGTTAACCAGTGGATGCGTCCGCAGGCATATTGGTTTTGGCCGAATCATCCGGGTGACATCAATGTTTCCGCCTACACGCAGAACCAACTTTTCTGCGTTCCGGCAACTGACATCGTCCATTTGTACTTAGTGGAAAGATGGCCTCAAACACGAGGCACACCCTGGCTGCATTCTGTCCTGAAAAAACTTAAAGACATGGGCGGCTATGTCAATTCTGAAATCGTGGCAGCGCGAGCGGCCGCAAATATTGTCGGCTTTGTGCAGCGCGAGATTATCGACGATGGCGACCTGGAAAACGACGGAAAACCGATCCCGAAATATCTCCGGAGCGAGCCAGGAATGTTCCAGCGACTTCTCCCGGGAGAAAAATTCGAGGGATTCACGCCGTCCCGGCCCAACTCAAACATCGATGCGTTTATGCGTTACATGCTGAGAGAGGTTGCCGCGGGCGTCGGGGTTTCATACGAAACGCTCTCCCGCGATTATTCGCAGAGTAACTATTCGAGCTCCCGTCTGGCCTTGCTCGATGACCGTGATCAATGGCGAGTGCTGCAGACCTGGCTGATTGAAAAATTCCTAAAGCCAATTTTCTGCGACTGGCTGGATCACGCTGTTTTGTCCGGACGTCTGAATCTTCCCGGATATTTCGAAAACAAGGAACGTTATCAAACAGTCAGATTCAAACCTCGCGGTTGGTCGTGGGTTGATCCGGCAAAAGAAGTTACCGCGTATATCAATGCTCGGAACGCCGGCTTTATGTCTGATAGCGACGTCGTTGCCGCAATGGGTAACGGCCAAGATTATGAAGACATTTGCAAACAGAGGGCTAAGGACAAGGCAACCGCCGAAATCTATGGGGTTGAAACAAAGGCAACGGTTTTAAAACAAGCAAAGGAGAGTACGGAGGATAAAAGTGACGAAAAAGAGGACTGAATTGACCGCAGACCAACTTCGCGGTCAGGTGCGTTCTGCAGTATTTGAACGTTCGGACGATCAGGATTCGAGTGTGATCAGATTCCCGGTTGCATCCGATACGCCGATTCAACGGTGGTATGGGAAAGAAATCCTGAGTCACAAAAAAGGCGCGATGGTTATGGGGGAGCGACAAAAAACGCTTCCCCTTCTTTTTAACCATGACCGCAATAAGTTAATCGGCATTGTCGAGAAACTCGATCAGGATGAACACAGGACCTATGCAACGGTCCGTTTTTCTTCTTCAGAGGACGGGCAAAAAGCTAAGGCGATGGTTGACGAACGAGTTCTGGTCAACTGCTCGTTCCAATACGAAATCAGAGATTACGACGAAATTCGTGGAGAAAACCGTGAGGACGATCAGATTATCGCGACCTCATGGGAAATCTTTGAGGTTTCCCTCGTAACAATTCCGGCCGATTCCAATGTCGGCGTCTACAGAGATTTAGAAACTAACCAAAAGGAAATCAAAATGGCACTTAGAGGTCAAGAAAATTCTGAAAACAAAGTCAATGACTCCGACCAGCAGGTCAGAGAAAACGTTCGCGAGGCCGCGATCGAAGAGGCTCGTCGCGTGGAGGCAGAACGTGAACAGGTTCGCAAGTCCGAACGCCAGCGCATCGAGAATATTTATTCTCTCTGCCGTCAGTTCAATATCGAGGACTCCGAGCGCGAAAACATGATCCGCTCTAATGAATCAATCGAAAACATTCGTTCTCACGTTTTAGACCTACTCGGCAAACGTTCCGTCTCCCCGGTTGGAGTCGCTTCCAGAGGAATCTCCGAGGATATCGGTCTGACAGCAGCAGAAAGAAGCAATTTCAACCTGGTTCGTGCATTGAATGCAGCTTTGACTGGCGATTGGAGTAAGGCAGGATTTGAACGTGAAGTTTCTCAAACGCTTGCAAAACGTAGCGGTCGCGAAACAACCGGATTTTTCATGCCTAGCGATGTCACAATGCAGCGTGACACGACGCCAGGATATTTTGTCGGTCAGCCCACTCAGGGCGGCAACCTTGTTGCTACAGACCTTCGAAGCGGATCTTTCATTGATCTTCTCCGAGCCAAGGCAATGGTTACCCGTATGGGCGCGACCGTTATTTCCGGTCTGGTCGGAAACGTCGAAATTCCTAGACAAACCGGAGCATCGACTACATATTGGCTGGCTGAAAAGGGAGACCCAACAGAAAGTAATGCTACGTTTGACAAGGTTTCTTTGAAGCCGAAAACGATCGGTGCACTGTCCTCCGTTTCCAGAAACCTCTTGCTCCAATCCAGCATGAACGTTGAGGCCTTTGTCCGTAACGAGCTGGCCGTATCCTTGGCACTTGGCATTGACCTTGCTGCTCTTTGCGGTACCGGCACAAATAACCAGCCCACGGGTATCGCCAACATGAGCGGAATTTGCACCGTTGAAGGGGGCACCAATGGCGGCAGCCTTACATTCGATAAATTGATCGATATGGAAACTCAGGTTGCGACAGCTAACGCTGACGTCACAAATATGTATTACTTGTGTAATGCCGCCACAATCGGCTTCCTGAAAAAGATCAAGAATACCTCCGGAGATTACATCTGGAAGCCGATCACTGAAGCAGTTCGCAATGGTTTCCCGGGCGAAGTCAATGGTTATGCGGTTGGTCGCTCCAACCAGGTTCGAAGTGGTCTTGAAAAGGGTACTTCAAATAATTGCCATGAAATTTATTTCGGCAATTGGGCTGATCTTCTCATTGGCGAATGGGGTTTCCTTGAAATCGACGTTAATCGTTACGGCGACGCGTGGAAGTCTGGCGGCGTTGAAATCCGCGCCCTGCAGACGATCGACATTGCAGTTCGTCATCCGAAGAGCTTCTGCCTCTTCTCCGACGCTTTGTTGAGCTAATTCTAGAGGGGCTCCGGCCCCTTTTTTCTTTGGAGAAACACTATGAAATGCATTGTCCGACCGCAATTTTATTTACACCACGAAGGCAAAGTTTTTTGTCCGGGAGAAATTGTCGAGTGGCCGAAGGATGAGCCGCTGCCTGCTCCGTTGCAAAAGTATGTAAAACAGAAGAACAATTCCGAGGCAGCCCCGCAACCTGCTCAGGCAGCGGAGACACCAGAGACCGAGGTAGCAGCAGGACTTCCTTTGCAGCCGGAGCCGGAAAAGGATGAATGATTACGACGCAATGTTTCAAGCCGACATTGACAGCACATTTCTGAGAGATTTCGGCAAGGAACACCGAATCGGATCGAGAAACGTCCGCTGCGTGATCGATACAAACGTTGGAATTCCGAATCCCGGCCTGATGTCAGAGCCGTATTACGGCCTCAGCACTAACCAGCTGAGAATTTTCGTCAAGAAGGGCGATATTCCGACACCCGAGGTTAACCAAAACTTGTCTGTCGACGGCTCTTTTCACCGTGTTGCCGCTATCTCTGATGAGGTCGGGATGCTCGTTATCACGTGCGAGGAAAACAATGAATGAGCCGAAATTCGTTCGAAAACGCTAAACGCCGTTTGAATGGTTTGCCCGGAGCTTTGCAACGTGCCTGCTTTGCCGCAATGGGCAGAACGCTGTCTCATAGCAAAACAGTACTCAGCAGGGAAATTCGGAGCGAATACAGCATCAAGGCAAAGACTGCCCGACGTGCAATCTCGGCGAAAAGAGTCAAAGGCTCGGGCTCAACTTCTGCAGAAATTAGAGTCCGGGGGCCGAACCTGTTTGCCAGTGAATTCGCAATGAGGCCCCGGACGGATACTACAGGCGCAAAACGCCGCGAGGTCAGATTAGGTATCAGGAAAACCGGCCTTAAGAGCGTTGACCGGGGATTCGTAAGCAAGGGGCTGTTACTGCAGAGAAAAACGTCCTCTTCTTACCCGTTGGAGCCGGTCTTCGGTCCTTCCGTCGCGGGTATGGCTGCTAATGACGAGGTCGTTAAAACCTTGGAATCGGCCGTTGCTGAAACGTTTGAACGTCGCCTGGATCACGAAGTCAAGCGACTTCTGTCAAAAGGAACAAAATCAAAATGACATTAGATCTTTGTGATGCTCTCCGAGAGCATTTAAAAACGTCTCTAAAAAATATCAAATTGCCGACCCGGGGCACCGATCTGGAAAAGGACGGCCCGGCTAGGAATTTGAAAATTATCGACGGATACCTGCCGACAAAAGAGGAGGATTCAGAAGATCCCTATCCTTTTGTTTTAGTCCGGGCAAATTCGGCGCAGCTTTCTCCACAGCGTTCGCAAACTGAAGTGTCGATTGTGGTTGGCACTTATGGGAAGGATTCTGTGGGCTATCGAGACGCGGTCAACGTTCTGGACGCTGTTGTAAATGCGATCGTCGAATTTACCCAGCTTCCTCTGAAACAAAAATTCCATCTGGTCCCGGAGCTGGATTGGCAGATTATCAAAGATCAGCCGTGGCCGTATTGGCAGCTGGAATTGAAAACGCTCTGGGGTTCTGATTTCCCGATGTGCGTCCCGGCTGGTCTGCCGAACATCACAAGCGGATCTGCGTTCTCTACCTACGGCAATTCCCTTCAAAGGGCACTTTATGGATAAAACTCGAATTTACATAGGACCCCGCCTGTCCGGACTGAATCGATTCACGGTTTTTCAGGGCGGAACCCTGCCTTCGTTGGTAAAAGAAATCATTGAAAAGAGGCCTGCAGTCGCGGGCCTCATTGTTTATGTGGACGATTTGGCCCAGGCGCGAGTGGATTTGGTCAAAAAAGGACATCCGTTGAACCTGTTTTTTAATCAAGTAAGGAGCAAATAAATGGCTTATATGCATCGTGTGCATAGCTCAGAAATTCAGACCGGTCTCGTACCGGTCGTTTCTGTCCCTAGCGCAATTCCGTTTATCGTCGGAACCGCGCCGGTAAATATGGCTGATGGAACCTGCAATAAGGTGAAGTATGTTCAAAATTATGCTGAAGCGGTCAAGGAGTTCGGATTTGTTCCTGCAAAATCGGATGCATCCTCCGGACTGAAAAAATATGAATATTCGATTTCTGAATTCATTTACTCTCAGTTCCAGCTGTTTGGCGTTGGCCCGGCCCTGATCGTGAACGTTCTCGATCCGGCAACGCACAAATCTACTGCGACGACTACCAAGGTTACTCTGGATACTAAAAACGCCAGCGTCACTGTCCCGGAAACCGGAATTATCCTGAGCTCAATCACCCTCAGCTCTTCTTCCGGATCTTTGACAGCAGGGACCGATTTCTTAACGGCTTTCAACGATAACGGCGAGCTGGTGATCACGTCCCTGAAAGATCAGGACGGCGACTTTATTTGCCCGACAGGAACCGAGCTAACGTTTGCTGCAGAAAAATGCGACCCCTCTAAGGTCACAACAAACGACATTATTGGCGGTGTTTCTACCGGCAGTGACGGTCTCGAAGTCAAGAAAGGCCTCGAGCTTGTTGAGGATGTCTTCCCGTTATTCGGTGTTGTCCCAGGCTTTATCTTGGCCCCGGGATTTTCTGACAATTCGACGGTCGCCACAATTATGGCTGCCAAAGCTGTCAGCATTAACGAAGTTTTCCGGGCAATTTGCCTCTGCGACATTCCGACCGGCACGGTAAAGAACTACTCTGCGGCTCCGAGCTGGAAAAATACGAATAACATCGTTGATCCGGCACAGGTCCTTTGCTGGCCGATGCTGCAGCAGGACGGAGTGGTCTATCACATCTCCACCCAGCTGGCTGCATTGATGGCTAAGGTTGACGGCGACAACGGCGGAGTCCCTTACGAATCCCCGTCCAATAAAGTTCTAAGCACAACCGGAATGGTTCTGGCCGGAGGAACCGAGGTCCCGTTAACGCTGCCGAACGCAGAATATTTGAACAGCCAGGGCATCGTGACCGGCCTTAATTTTATTGGCGGTCTTCGTGCATTCGGAAATAGAACTGCCTGCTATCCGGCAAACACCGATCCCAAGGACGCGTTCATTCCGATTCGCAGAATGATGTGTTGGATTTCCAACACTATTGTTCAGACATGCTGGCAGCGTTTGGATAAACCTCTTAATCGTCGCCAGGTTCAGACAATTACCAATACCCTTCAGGTTTGGCTGAATGGTTTGGTTGCGAGAGAGTACCTCATTGCCGGAACAATTGAATTCCGCGAGGACGAAAATCCGATTACCGATCTGTCAGACGGCATTTCTAGATTCCACGTCAAGGTTACACCTCCGTCCCCGAATCGTGACATCGAATTCATTGTGGAATACGACCCGACCGCACTTTCTGCGTTGTTTAGCTAATTAAAGGAGTCAAATAATGGCAACAAACGGTGCTAATTACATTCCTGACCGCACCATCAATTTCAACGTTACCGCCGATGAGGGAAACATTTTCCTGGGCGTTGGTACGGTCGACCTCCCGGAAATTCAGAAGATGACGGATACCTTGTCCGGCTCCGGCATTGCGGGTGAAGTTGAAACCCCGATCCCCGGACATTTCCAGTCAATGGAGACAACCATCAATTGGAATGCCATCACGACTGAGGGCCTTAATCTCCTAAGGGACGGCACGGTAAGTCTCACATTCCGGATTGCGCAGAACGAAATCAATGCCTCTGCTGATAACAATCAGGTCAAGGCAATTCGCATCCACCTGCGCGGTCTTGTCAAGTCCTCTGCTCTTGGCAGTGCGGAGGTCAATGCCAAGTCTGAACAAACTACGGTGATTGAAACTACCTACCTGCGAGTCTTTGTAAACGATGAAGAACAGGTTGAAATCGATAAGTTGAATATGATTTTCAAGGTTCAGGGAAACGATCAGCTCGGTGACGTTCGCAAGGCGCTTGGTTTAGGTTAAGGAGAAAAAAGTGCTGGTTAAATTTAAAAAGCCTGTAGTCTTCGAGGGCAAGGAATACGAAAGCATTAATATTGATTTAGATTCCCTGACGGCAGAAAATTACGAAGCTATTGTTGACCAAATTGTTGCTTCTATTCCCAAAGGAAAGAATCTATCTCTTGAGGTCGAAAGAAAACTTTGGCTGTTTATAACTGCCAGAGCCAGTGATCTTCCTCCGGAATTTTTTATGAACTTGCCTCTGGTCCCTTACGTGCGAATTAAAGGACAAGTTCTCTCTTTTTTGCAAGAGTCGGCGGTGGAGTTCAGCTTTCCGTCAGAGAGTTAAAGAAACAGTGTGTTCGGTTGTCCATGTTGGATACCGGGCTCACTTTTCTTGACTGGTACCGGATGCCGTTTAAAGATTTTATTGCTTGGCGGGAAATTGTTGTCGAAACGTTTTCCGAGATCCAAAAAGAACAAAAAAAGGCTTTTAATCTAAAGAGGTAACCCCTATAATGAACTTATAGGAGGTGCCTTATGAGTATTGGTCAAAGCATAATCGCTAGTACATCGGGATTCATTATTTTTCTAATCCTAGGGTTGGTTATGGCTCCCATGTTGATTCTTGTCCCTCTTGCCATTTTGGTATTGATTTGGGAGGCGATCGGATCGATTGATACCCCTATTTATCGGGATTTGGCCTATTGTGCTTTTTTCTGGACTTTATTGCTGATTGCTGTAATAAAGACATCTCACATTAATTGGTTTAGACGGCATATCTACCGCCTTCCGGAATTGAAAGAATAATTAAGAACCTTTTTACAGAAACCGCCTTCATGGCGGTTTTTTTATGGATTAAATCATGCCATTTAATAAGACTTTCGAGATGGCATTCATCGTTGGCGCAGCTCTCCAGGCGAACTTCGCCACCGTGATGGATAAAGCCCAAAAGAAAACGGATTCACTTACCCGTTCCGTTAAAGCTCTGGATCAGATGACCGCAGACGTTAAGGGTGCCGTCGCTCGCAGGAATGCGACTGAGGCTGCTAAAAAGGCCTGGGTTGAATCGGCAGCTCAAGCAGAAAAGTTTCGCCAGCGACTTCTCGGAATGTCCAGCCCGTCCGAGCGATTGGTCAAAGAGTTTGAGCGCTTAAATACCGTTTCGATAAAGTCAAAACAGGCATGGTTAGAACAGAAAAACGCTCTTGTTGCCTTTGAAAATTCCGCAAAAACTGCCGGAATGACAATGGGACAGCTAATTGCCAAGCAAGAGCGGTTTTCCAAGCTTTCCGGGAAAGCAAATCGTGGTCTTGAGCGTTACCGGGACGGACGCTCCATGATGGGAGACAACGTTGGTTATGCTTCCACAGCCGGCCTGGCGCTGGGTGCAAAAATGACGTCAATGGTTCAAACCGGAGCCGGGTTCGACTCGGCGATGGCGAGAGTTGGCGCTGTTTCCGGTGCATCAGGAGAAGACCTTTTGGCGCTTCGAGAACAGGCAAAAGAGCTGGGTAAGTCCACTGTTTGGTCCTCGTCTGAAGCGGCTTCCGGACAGCAATTTTTGGCTATGGCCGGTTTCAGCAAAGATCAGATTTTGAAATCCATGCCGGGGATGTTGGATTTGGCTTCAGCTGGTGGAATCGATCTCGGATCTGCAGCTGATATTGGCTCGAATATTTTGACCGGTATGGGGTTGGATGCTTCTGAAATGGGAAGAGTTGGGGACGTCTTGGTAAACACGTTTACTAAGTCCAATACCAACTTGACCATGCTCGGCGAAACAATGAAGTATTCCGCCCCGGTGGCTAAATCTCTCGGTGTTTCTATCGAGGAAGCCGCAGCAATGGCTGGAAAATTGGGTGACGCTGGTATTCAGGGCTCCATGGCTGGCACCACCCTCCGAGCAGTAATGCTCCGATTGTCAGCGCCGAGCAAACAGGGCGCGGACGCCCTTGACGCATTGAGAGTTAAAACGACCGATGTTGCAGGCAATATGAGGAAGATTCCGGACATTTTGGCCGATCTCAACCGAGCAATGGTCAAGATGACCGATTCTCAGCGTTCTGCCTATACAAAAGCAATTTTTGATACCGAAGCGATGTCCGGAGCTTTTGTTCTCATGGAACAAGCTGGTTCTGGAGCTCTTCAGGAGTTTGCCAATAACGTCAAAAAATCGGGTTCGGCCTCAGAGGTTGCCAGAAAGCAAAACGACAACCTGATCGGAGACTATAGGGCTCTGACAAGTGCTGCGGAAGGAGCAAGCATCGCTTTTTACGAAAACCTTGAACCTGCCCTAAGAAAAATTACGCAATTAGGAACAGAAGGATTAAGTTGGCTTGGCGATGCAATTAAGGAATATCCAAATCTGTCGGCCGCCATCGGTTACACAGCTGGAGCCATTGGGCTCCTTGCAACAACTGCGTTGCCTGTTTTTACTCTCTTTAAAACAGGTTCCTTTATTGTCGGAGGACTAAAAGCTGCTTTTGGTGCTGCACAGGTTGGAATGGCAGCGTTTAATGTTGCGGCATCAGCCAATCCGATAGGAATGATAGTAATGGGCATTGCGGCAGCCATCGCTGCCGGATATTTGCTTTACGAAAACTGGGACGAACTTAAAACAGAGGCCGGAGAACTTTGGGAAGGACTGAAAGCTGCCTTTGGAGGCGTGGGCGAGTATGTAAGCGGTTGTTTTGAGACTGCGGCCAGCGGAGTAAAAACGCCCATTAACGCAATGATCGCCATGATTAACTCAGTCATTGCGACAATTAATGAATATGCAAATGTTAAGGTCCCTTCATGGGTTCCGGGCGTCGGCGGCGAATCTCTCGGTTTCCAGCTGAACCCGATTCCGGCCCTGGCCTCCGGCGGAGTGGCTACCCGATCAACGATTGCGCAAATCGGTGAAGGCTCGGAGCCTGAAGCCGTGTTGCCGCTTTCTCGATTGAACGCAATGCTTTCCCCGGAACCTGCAGCTCCTTCTGTCAATGTGAACTTGAATATTAGTGTTAACGGTTCCGGCAGCCCGGGTGCGGATATTCAGCAGGCTGCCTCTGCGGCAGCATTCAATCTGAAACGCGAGCTGGAGCGTCTTTTGGCTGATCAACGCCGTTTAGCTTACTGAGGTTGATATGTACAAAACTGTCCAGGGAGATACTTGGGACATTATTAGCAAAAAGGTCTACGGAACTGAAAAATACATGACCCGTCTGATGCAGGAAAATCCGGAGCTGTCTGAAATCGTGATTTTCCCGGCCGGAGTTCAGGTAAAAACGCCAGAAATTGAAATTCCTGCAGATACATTGACAGGCCTTCCGCCTTGGAAAAGGAAATAAAAATGTTTGATTTTCAAGCACGACAGGCCTATCTGCGTGTGCTGTGGGGACCTGATAAGGAGAATATGTCCGGATATATCAATCCGGACCTTCTCTCGTTTTCCTACCACGACAAGGATGGTGATGAGGCTGATGAAATCAGTATTTCATTGAAGGATGAGACTGGAAAATGGGCTGGCAGCTGGTCACCGGACGGAGGGATGGTGCTGCAGGCGTTCATTGCGACTGGCACACCATTAATTAAAGGTCCCGAGTTGTTTTGCGGGACCTTTTTCGTTGATTCGATTGAGTTCTCCGGGCCTCCTCGCACCGTTTCGATCCGAGCTGTTTCGATTCCTCTCAACAAATCGATCCGCCGTCTGGTGAAATCGAGAGCCTGGGAAAAACAAAATATTTCCGCGATTGCAAAGAAAATTGCAGACGCAGCCAAATTGGAATTGTTCTTTGATTCGGATGACGATCCTGTCTTCGATCGCCAGGATCAAAGCCGAGAGAGCGATTTGAAATTTTTGTCCCGCCTTTGTTCAGAAAACGGCCTGTCGGTAAAAGTGACTGACACCCAGTTAGTCGTTTTCAGCAAAGAAAAGTACGAAAAGAAAGATCCTGTCGCGATCATCGCAGTCGGTCAGGCCGAGCTCCTCTCGTTCCGTTTTTCGCAGTCCCACAGTGAAACTTATCGAAGCGTGACTGTTAGCTACAGGAATCCCAAACTTAAAAAGAAGAATTCGGCTGGTGGAGAGATGTTTGATAAATACGGACGTCCCACCAAGACCGCCGTCGCCGCTCGATCGGGGATGTTTGATGAGCATGGCCGCTTAATCAACAAAAAAAAGGCAAATCCGGCTGTCATGGAGTACACAGCAACAAATCCGGACGCCGACGATTCCGCACAGGAGTATCAGTGGAAAAAGCGTGCTGCCTCCGTTTCGGAGGCAAAACGTCTGGCGGAAGCCAAGCTCCGTGAGCTCAATGCAAAAAGCATTACTGCAGATATTTCGCTGGTCGGGAACCCTTTATTTTGCGCTGGAGAAGTAGTCCGATTGGAAGGATTCGGATCCTTTGACGGTAATTTTTACATCGATGACGTGACCCATTCTCTTGGCAGCGGATACACCACATCGTTGAATCTACACAGAGTGAAAACATGATTTTTGATACTGATCAGGACGATCGAAACATGGCCGTTCTCAAACTCGGAGAGGTCGTCGAGGTTTTGCCGGCTGAGCATAAGGCTCGGGTTGTGTTTGACGATGACGATTCAATTGTCAGTGATCCACTGCCGATCGTCGTTTTTAATTCCATGGAAAACAAGGACTTTCATTTGCCGGACATCGGTGAAGATGTCCTTTGTTTTTTCGGCTCGGCAGGCATGGAAGATGGATACATTATCGGATCGATCTATGCTGGAGAAATTGAGCCTCCGAATAATACAACGGACGTCCGGATGGTGAAATTTGCTGACGGCTCCTACTTCAAGTTTGATCGATCCGGATCAATTTTTGAGGCCTCCATTGGGACAACAAAAATTGAGCTGCAGAAAAATCAGGCCTCGGTCGAGACGTCACAGTTGGTATCAATCAAGTCTGCAGCCAACGTAAAAATTCAAGGAGCGGCTCAGGTCAACATCGAAACTCCCGTCCTTCAGCTCACCGTTGGAGGCACAACGATGAAATTGACTGGCAGCAACGCCACGATTGCCTCTCAGGATTTGACGTTTACCGGCAATGTCTCTGTAACCGGGAATTTGGATGTTTCCGGGACAGGAACATTCAATGGTCCTGTTACGGCTCCGGACTTTAATTCTTAATAGGAGTGGTTATGCCCAATGTTTTAGGTTGCTACGGTCCTATGCCTTTTTATTGCTCCGAAGACGCGATTTTTAACTACAAAGATCTAAAGACTTCGAAACAGGTTCGATGGGCCGAGCACGCCGTATATCTCGGCAAAACGATTAAGGAATTCCTGGGATTTTCTCTACTGGAGGTTTCATTCACTTTGCGTTTTGATGCCTCTCGTGGAATTTCTCCAAATGTCGGATTGCCGTTATTGGAAAAATTGATCGATCAGCATTTAGCGCGGCCTTTAATCATCGGCGGTGGTTATGTGGGCATGATGGTCATGGATAAATACGACGTCCAACATAGATTTTTTGGCAAAGGAGGCGGCTGCATTGTTGCAGAAGTTTCGATTTCATTCTCGGAGGTAGGAAGTGACAGCATTCTCGATCGACTTATCTGAGCAAACTGCAATCAACTTTGCTCCGGAGTCCGTAATTGAAGAAGTCATCCAGAACGTCAGAACAATTTGCTCGACGATTATTGGCACGGTCCCTCTTGATAGGGATTTTGGAATGTCAGTGGATATGCTGGACCGCCCGATTTCAATTGCCCAGGCGCTTTTTCAATCAGAAGTGATTCGCGCCTTGGCTCGATACGAACCTCGCGCCCGCTTCCTGAGTATCGAATATTTAGACGATTCGGACGTTGTTCAGGGCGTTACCAAACCAAAAATCAAAATTGAGTTAGAGGAATGATATGAGTGAAACATTCCCCCGATGGGGGCTTCCGGACGTCAATTTCGTCGAGACTGATCCGGACAAAATTAAAGCTTCGATCATCAATCGCTATGAGACCGCCTCCGGGCGGTCTCTTGCTATGGGCGATCCTGTTCGGCAATTTCTATTGACGATCGCTTCCGAAATCATCCAGCTCAGACAGGTATTCAACCACGGAGCGCAGCAGAACCTTTTGAGTTACGCACAAAATCAATATTTGGATGCGCTCGGCGTATTTCTCGATTGTGGCCGTCAGCCAGCTTCCCATGCCGTTACAGAATTTCAATTTACGCTGTCCCAGGCATTGGCATCCGCCTTTGTTATTCCGACAGGTTTTCAAGTAACAAACGGCGATGTTACGTTTGAAACTATTTCACAAACAACGATTGCAGCAGGCTCCCTGCAGGCAACAGCGCAAGCGCAGTGTTTGGAAGCTGGAACTGTTGGTAACGGATATTTGGCCGGACAGATTTCAACAATTGTTAGCCCGTTGGCTTTCCTGGCCACGGCCGTCAATACGTCCGAATCATCCGGAGGATCGGATGAAGAAGATGATGAGAGTTATGCAGAACGGTTAAGGCTTAGACCTAACTCATTTTCTGTTGCCGGACCAGAAAAGGCCTACATATTTCATACGTTCTCGGTGTCCTCGGCAATTATTGATGTCGCGATTGATTCTCCGACTCCGGGCGTTGTCAACGTTTATACATTGCTCACTGGCGGGGAATTGCCTAAAGCGGCATTTTTGAATGAAGTCGAGAACTACCTTGCCAGCGAAGAGGTCCGCCCCCTCACGGATGAAGTTCATGCTCTAGCGCCTACCGCCTCTTCCTACAGCGTCAATGTGGATTATTACGTGCTCAACTCTGACGCCGTAAAGCTGGATTCGATCAAAGCGGCAGTTCAGGCAGCCGTGAATGATTACGTTGCGTGGCAACAATCGAAAATCGGCCGTGATATTAACCCGGACGAGTTGATTAAACGGGTCCGCGACGCAGGAGCTGGACGCGTCGTTCATTCGACTCTAACTCCGGTTTTTAAAACATTAACGAAGAGCGAAGTCGCTCAATGCTCGTCCGTTACGGTCACTTTTAAAGGTTTGGAGGATGGCTAATGAAAAAAATAGATGACGTCGTCCTCAGTGACCTGCTTCCATCAAGCATTGCCGAGGACCGACAAGTTCAAAACTCTGCGACAGCAATAGACCCGGAACTGAAATCAGTTGCCGGGTCTTTGTATGTGGGCGCAATTTACGCGAATGTGGACAAGCTCACCAGCACGCAGCTGGATCATTTGGCATATTGCTTTGACCTTACGACATGGCGCGATTCATGGCCACTAAGCCAGAAACGTCTAATTGCAAAAACCGTGGTCGCTCAAAAATGCCGAATGGGAACCCTGAGCGCCGTCAAAAAAGTCCTTGAATCTTTGGGTTCCGCGGTTTCCATCACGGAGTGGTGGCAGAAAACTCCTAAAGGCACGCCGCACACGTTCGATGTCATTGCCTCGGTCAGTCAGATTTCCGGAGGCCTTCCTGGGGAAGCCCAGGAGGATTTTTTCCGACTGCTGAATGAAGCAAAACCTGTTCGTTCGCACTACACATTCAAATTAGTTCAATCGTTGATGGGGCAGGTTTCCGTTTCCGGAACCCTGCGCTCTGCAACGTTTTCGAGTTGTTCTTGCGAACCGCCTCCTCTTTCTGAATCTTTGTCCGTAACTGGTCTCATCCGTCCCGTTTCTTACACCCACATTTAATCCACTCAAAATTTAGGAGAAAACTATGCCTAGCGTTGTTGTAACGTCGGCAGGCCTTGCCGCGCTCTTAAATGCCGAACAAAACGGCACCCTTCCCGTCAAAATTACAAAATTTGGATTAGGCACTGGAAATTACACGCCGACTGCTGACAAAACAGCGCTCCAGTCGAAATTCAAAGAGATCACGGCATTATCCGGAGGTGCTGTCGGGGATAACGTTATCCACGTCACCATGACCGACGCTTCGTCTGATGCCTATACGGCAAACGAAGTTGGTGTTTATCTCGAAGATGGAACGCTCTTTGCCTTGAGCTCGCAGCCAGTCGGCGCAATTTTGCAAAAAGCAGCGGGTTCCCAAGCTCTGCTTTCTCTTGACTTAGTTCTGCAGGGCGGAACAGGCGGAGTAACAGTTTCCGGAGGTACAAATTTCTTTAATCCTCCTGCGACTACGACAACAGCTGGCGTCGTTAAGCTCGCATCCCTTGATGAAATTACTGCAGGAACCAATACCACAAAGGCGTGCACGCCGATGGGTGTTTGGAAATTCGTCAAAAATTACGTTGCCAGCGCAATTGACTCTCTTAAAACTCTCCTACGAGCCGAAATCGCTACTGCGTGTTTAGCCGCTGTGCCGATTGGAACAATGTTGCCCTATGCCGGCGGTGAAGTTCCGGAGGGTTTTCTGCTCTGCAATGGCGCCAGCCTAAGCAGAACCGAGTATCCAGAGCTTTTCGCAGCAATCGGCGATCGCTGGGGAAGCGATTCCTCCAGCACATTTAAATTGCCTGATAGCCATCATCGTGTTTTTGAAGGAACCACGGTACTTGACGAGGTAGGCAACTATGTCAAGGCGGGATTACCGAATAGCAAAGGTCGCCTCAGCTACACGGCTGCTAACGATTCTCGAGGACAGGGCTATGACGGCGGTTCGATGTACTACGCTTTTGCTTCACAAAATGTCAAAACCATGGTGTCGATGCAAGAAGAAAATATTCCTGCTGATCCTGCAATCGACTTGAGCCGAAGTAATTCGCTCTACCAAGACGGCCTGAACGAGGTCAGAGTGAACGCCCTGTTTGGATTGAACCTTATCAAGGCGTTCTAACCGAATATCTTGAGCAGTGGCCGAGGGTTTGACGATCAATTCGACATATCACAG
>OGKG01000792.1_pt1 | contig 40218 bp, 38 predicted proteins | sample 1572201 | NCBI WGS metagenome assembly OGKG01 (sample SAMEA2582146, study PRJEB24529) | metagenome | biome: Human gut stool | place: China | collected 2011 | reverse complement strand
ACGCCGCCGCCCGCCATCGAGCAGAGTTTTACACCTAATTGGGGATAAAACAGCTCATGGCTGGCGGCGGTATCATCCTGCTGGGTACAACGCTGATCCCCCTGCTCTCTGGCCTGTTTTAAGGTAGCGGCCTATGGATTTTCTCACCGACTGGCTCACGGATTGGCTCAAGGAGCTTTTAATCAGCGGGATCATGGGGAACCTTTCGGGGCTCTTTGATAACGTAAACGCCCAAGTCGGAGAGATTGCGGTACAAGTGGGAACAACCCCGGCGGCATGGCACGCCGGGGTGTTCTCCCTGATCCGCCAGCTTTCCGAAACGGTAATTTTGCCGATTGCCGGAATGGTGCTGACCTTTGTTGCGACCTATGAACTGATCCAGATGCTTTTGGAAAAAAACAATATGCACGAGTTTGACGTGGCGAATATCTACAAATGGATGTTCAAAACGTCCTGTGCCATCCTTATTCTGTCAAACACATTCAATATCGTAATGGCCGTGTTTGACGTGTCCCAGAGCGTGATTGCACAATCGGCGGGGCTGATCCAGGGCTCCACGGACATCACGCCGGATATGCTGACCCAGCTTGAAACGACGCTGGAGGGTATGGATTTAGGGCCGCTGTTGGGCCTGTGGCTCCAGTCCTCCATTATCGGCGTTACCATGTGGGCGCTGAATATCATTATTTTCGTGCTGGTCTATGGCCGCATGATTGAAATATATCTGCTCACCAGCCTATCCCCCATCCCTGTGGCTACCCTTGCCAACCGGGAATTGGGACACACGGGCCAGAATTATCTGCGCTCGTTGTTCGCCGTGGGGTTCCAGGGGATGCTCATTCTGGTGTGCGTGGCAATTTACGCGGTGCTTGTCCAGGGGATCGCCACAAGCGGAGATCCCATCGGGGCGATATGGGGCACCGTTGGCTATACGGTATTGCTTTGCTATATGCTGTTCAAAACGGGCAGTATCTCCCAGCGCATTTTCGGCGCGCATTAGAGGGGAGGCGCGTATGGCAGAACAATCAACCTTGGGACAAAATGTCCCGAAGTCCCCGGCTCCCCCGGAGGGGCTGTTCCTTATGGACGGCATCGAGGGCCTGCGCTCCCTGCCCCGGCACTCGGTAGATATGCTCTTGACCGATCCGCCCTATGGCACGACCCGCAACTTTTGGGATGTGCCCCTGCCGCTCCCGGAGCTTTGGGAGGCGGTGCGCTGGGCGGTCAAGCCGGAGGGCGCGGTGCTGTTCTTTGCTCAATGCCCCTATGATAAGGTGCTGGGGGCCTCCAACCTGTCCATGCTCCGTTATGAGTGGATATGGTATAAAAGCAGATGCACAGGCTTTCTCAATGCCCGCCGCGCTCCGCTCAAGCGGACGGAGACGATTCTGGTATTCTATCAGAAACTACCCTACTACGATCCGCAGTTCGAGCAGGGCAAGCCCTATAAGAAAACCGCTGACCGGGGCGGCAACAGCCCCAACTATGGAAAATTTGTCCATTCCGGCGGCGGCTCCGAGGACGGCCTGCGCTTTCCCGGAAACCTGCTGACATTCCCATCGGTACAGCGCACCGTCCACCCCACGCAAAAGCCCGTGGAGCTGTGCGAGTATTTCATCAAGACCTACACCCGCCCCGGCGAGGTGGTGGCGGACATCTGCGCGGGCTCCGGCACAACTGCCGTGGCCGCCGTCAACACGGGCCGCCGCTTTATCTGCTTTGAAACCGCCCCGGCCTTTTACGCCCCGGCCACGGAGCGCATCCGGCTGGCGCAGGCGGCGGTGGAGGCCGGGGAGAAAGGAGTCTGACTATCGGAAACTATTCTATCATCTACGCCGATCCGCCCTGGCGGTATTCTGCAAAGAACGTACAGGGGGCGGCGGAAAATCACTACCCCACAATGGGGATCGAGGAGCTATGTGCGCTCCCGGTGGCTGATCTGGCGGCCCCGGACAGCGCACTTTTTTTGTGGGCCACGTTCCCACAGTTGCCGGAGGCCCTGCGGCTCATTAAGGCGTGGGGCTTCACTTATAAAACCGTGGCTTTTGTCTGGCTGAAGAAAAACAAAAAGGCAGACAGTTGGTTTTACGGCCTGGGCTTCTGGACGCGGGGCAACGCGGAAATCTGCCTGCTGGCGACCAGGGGCCATCCCAAACGGCAGGCCGCGAATATCCATCAGTTTATTATTTCCCCCGTTGAAGCCCACAGCAAAAAGCCGGACGAGGCCCGTGACAAGATTGTTTCTCTCTTGGGCGACCTGCCCCGCGTGGAGCTCTTTGCAAGACAGACCCCGCCCGGCTGGGACGTGTGGGGGAACGAGGTGGAGAGCACCGTCCCGGACTTCGGGACACTTTGTCCCAAGGTGGGCGGCCCGAAAGGAGGTCTTTCATGCCCTATGTAAATGTACCCAACGACTTATCCAAAATCAAAACGAAAATGGCCTTTAATCTTACCAAACGCCAGCTTGTCTGCTTTGGCGGCGCGGCGGCGGTGGGCATCCCGTCCTATCTGCTGGCCCGCAGCTCTATCGGCAACACTGGGGCCATGTTCCTTATGCTGGCCGTTATGCTCCCGGCGTTTCTGCTGGCGATGTATGAGCGTGACGGGCTCCCCTTTGAAAAGGTGGTAAGAAATATCATCCGGGCCCGTTTCCTGCGGCCCGGCGCGAGGCCCTATCAGACGCAGAATTTATACGCCCCGTTTACTCTGCGGGGCTCCGTGGGAAAGGAGGATGCGATTGCAACAAGCAAAAAAGCAAACACCCAGGCGCGGCCCCGGCTGGAGCGCGTGGAGGCGGACGTTATGAGCAACTTTAAGCGGCTGGGCGTGCCCTCCGAGCCTATGGACGGGCGGGCGCGTCTGGCCCTGCTTCACGGCCAGATGCATCCTGGGAGCCGGGAGCCGTTCCGCTTCTCCTGGGGGGATATTGCAAAGACGGGGCTCGGCACAAAGGACTTTATTGCCCCCGACAGCTTTGACTTCCGCCAGCCCCGGCTGTTCCGCATGGGCCAGTATTGGGGCGCGGCCTCCTACTTGCAGATTTTGGCGTCGGAGCTCTCCGACAAGCTCCTGGCGGAAATTTTGGAGCTTGACGCGGAAATGACCGTGACCCTCCATATCCAGACCGTGGATCAGCTAAAGGCGATTAAAACCATCAAGGGGAAAATTTCTGACATTGGAAAAATGAAAGTGGAGGAACAGCGCAAAGCTGTCCGGGCCGGATATGACCCGGACATTCTGCCGCCCGACCTTATCACATTTTCCAAAGACGCGGCGGAGCTTCTGGCCGATCTCCAGTCCCGCAACGAGCGGATGTTCCTCTTGACCTTTACTGTGGTAAATCTGGCCCCCACCCGCCAGCGGCTGGAAAATGATATTTTCACGGTGGGCGGTATCGCGCAGAAATACAACTGCACATTGAAGCGGCTGGACTGGCAACAGGAGCAGGGCTTTGTTTCTTCCCTGGCCCTGGGCGGGAATGAGGTGGAAATCCAGCGGGGCATGACTACCAGCTCCACGGCGATCTTCATTCCCTTTATGACCAGGGAGCTCCGCATGGCCGGGCCGTCCCTCTACTACGGCATGAACGCACTTTCCCACAACGTCATCATGGCGGACAGGAAAAAGCTGAAATCCGCGAATGGGCTCTACCTGGGCTCCACTGGCTCCGGCAAGAGCTTTGCGGCAAAGCGGGAATTACTCAACGTCTTTCTTACCATTCCCCAGGATCGAATTATCATTGTAGACCCGATGGGCGAATATGCCCCGCTGGTGCGGCGGCTGGGCGGCCAGGTGATTGAAATTGCCCCGGACAGCCCTAATCACATCAACCCTATGGACATTCAAATGGGCGGCGACGACGAGGACAGCCCCCTTTCCATGAAGGCGGATTTCCTGCTGTCCCTGTGCGAGCTGGTAGTGGGCGGCAAGGAGGGCTTACAGCCGATTGAGAAAACCGTCATAGACCGCTGTGTGCGGCTGGTCTACCGGGATCTGGCCCTGGGCGTGGGGGATGGCAGGATGCCCTTGCTCCAGGACTTGTACGAGGAACTTTTGAAACAGCCGGAGCCGGAGGCCCGGCGCGTGGCGACGGCCCTGGAGCTCTACTGTACAGGCTCCCTTAACCTGTTCAACCATCCCACGAATGTCAAAACCGACTGCCGTGTGGTGTGCATCGTGCTCAAGGGTATGGGAGACAATCTCCGAAAAATTGCGATGCACGTCACAAATGAGTTTGTCAATTCCTCGGTCAATACCAACTATCAGAGCGGCATCTCGACTTGGTGCTACTTTGACGAGTTCCATGTTCTGCTCCGGGATCAGCTCACCGCCAGCTATTTTGTTTCCATCTGGCAGATGCTCCGCAAACGGGGCTGTGTGCCCAGCGCGTTGACACAGAACGTCAAGCACCTGCTGGCCAGCCCGGAAATCCAGAATATTCTGGACAACACGGATTTTATGATCCTGCTGTCCCAGGCGCAGAGTGACCGGGCAATTCTGGCAAAACAGCTCGGCATTTCCGAGCATCAGCTTTCCTATATCACACACAGCAATTCCGGCGAGGGCCTGCTGTTCTATGGGAATGTGACCATCCCCTTTATGGATCGTTTCCCCCGTGGGGAGATTTACGATCTTCTGACCACCCGCCCGGAGGATTTGAAAGATGGCGCGGCGGGATAAGGCTGGCCCTGGGCCCCGTGTGCGCCCGGAGCAGGCCGCGCCCCAGGGGGCTCCGGGCCCGGAGGCCGGGGCTGGCACGAAAGAACAGGCCGGGGGCACTTCGGGACAAAGTGTCCCAAAGTCTAAATTCCGGCAAAAGAGCAGGCAGGAACAGGCCGCCGCGTCCAAGCTCCGCATGGAAAAGCGCGGGGAGAAGCTGGAGGCGGCAAAGGGCAAGCTGGCAAAACAGAAGCACCCCAAAAAGCCCGGCCCCGTCAAACGGGCGGGCGGGGCCCTGGGGGGCTCCGTCCACGGCTTTGTGCATGGGAAGATTTACGAGGTGGAGCAGGAAAATGTAGGCACCGAGGGGGCCCATCACTCCGAGCTTTTGGGCGAGTCCGCGTTTCGCCAGGGCTCCCGCTTCGTGGGGCGGCGCATACGGGAGCACCCGGCGCGGGCCGTCCAGCGGGCCGAGGCCCGGCATGGCAAGGCTGCGGCGGACTATCAATTTTACACCGCCGCCCAGGAACACCCGGAGCTCTCGAAAAATGCCCTGTCCCGCTACTGGCAGAAACGGCGGCTCCGCAAGCAGTACCAAAAGCGGGCAAAGGAGGCCGCCCGCCAGGGGGCCGTGGCCGCTGAAAAGACCGCCGCCGCCACCGAAAAGCTGTCGGCCCAGGCGGTGGGCTTTGTGAAGCGGCATCCCCTGGGTGTGCTCTTGGCCCTGGCCTGTGTCCTGCTCATTCTGTCTATGCAGTCCTGTTCGTCCTCCCTGGTTTTGCTTGGCAACGCCGGGGCCGGGGCTGTGGGGGCTACCACCTACCCGTCCCCGGACGGGGAAATCCTGGCGGCGGAGGCGGCCTACCTCGATCTGGAGGCGGAGCTCCAAAACTATCTTGATACCTACACCAGCACCCACAATTATGACGAGTACCATTTTGATCTGGATGAAATCGAACACGATCCCTATGTGCTGATCTCCATTCTCTGTGTGCTCCACGAGGGGGAATGGACGGCGGCCCAGGTGCAGGGTACGCTGGGGATGCTCTTTGACCGCCAGTATATTCTTACAGAGCGCGTGGTGGTGGAGACACGGTATGACAGCAACGACGAGCCCTATTCCTGGTATATCTGTTATGTAACGCTGGAAAATTTTGACCTGTCCCATCTGCCTGTGTATTTCATGGGCGAGGAGCAGTTGGCCCGGTACTCCCTCTATATGTCTACCCTGGGAAACCGCCCCGACCTGTTCCCCAGCTCCGCCTATGTGGATCGCTATATAACAAATCCGCCCGCCGGATATGAGGTGCCGGGGGAATATCTGGACGATGAAACATTCGCCGCTATGCTCTCCGAGGCGGAAAAATACCTGGGCTATCCCTATGTATGGGGCGGGAGCTCCCCGGCCACGTCCTTTGACTGCTCCGGCTTTGTGTCCTGGGTAATCAATCACTCCGGCTGGAATGTGGGCCGCCTGGGGGCCCAGGGGCTCTATAACATCTGTATCCGCACCAACTCCCCGCGCCCCGGCGATCTGGTCTTTTTCAAGGGCACTTATGACACACCGGGCGTTTCCCATGTGGGCATCTATGTGGGGGACGGAATGATGATCCATTGTGGCGATCCCATCAGCTATGCAAACTTAAATACCAGCTACTGGCAGTCTCATTTCTACGCCTACGGGCGTTTGCCTTGAATGGAGGTTTTGAATGGCAACAGCAAAAAGTATGAAAATCCAGGCCGAGATTGATAAGGTCAAGGCCAAAATCAGCGAACAGCAGGCCCGGCTGAAAGAATTGGAACAGAAGAAACTGGAGGCCGAAAACAGCGAGATCGTGGACATCGTGCGGGGCATGAGCATCCCCCTTACGGAGCTCCCCCTGGTGCTCCAGAAGCTCCGGGACGATGGCACTTTGGGACAAAGTGTCCCGAAGTCCGAGCCCGCGCCTGTTACCGAGGGAAAGGAGGACAACTGAATATGAAACGCTTTCGAGTCTTGACGGCGGCGCTTTGCGCCGCTGTTCTTTTATGTGGTTTTGCCCCCGCAACGGCCTACGCCGGGGGCGGCGAGGACTGGGAGGGGCTTGACCCCGTGGAGCCCGCTGTCACGGAGGAGCCGGTGATTGAGCCCGGCGAGGGCTTTTCTGAGGACGGCAATCTTGTGACCCGTGATCTGCTCTATGACAAGCATACCAACAAGCAGTTTATTACCGTCCAGACCAGCGGCGGGGCCACCTTTTACATTGTCATTGACTACGACAAGCCCGTGGACGAGGACGGCGAACAGTACCAGACCTATTTTCTGAATACGGTGGACGAGGCCGACCTGCTGGCCGCTGCCGAGGCCGCTGGCGTAGAGCTGGCCTCCTGCTCCTGCTCGGACAAATGCGCGGCGGGGGCCGTCAATACCGACTGCGCGGTGTGCGCCGTCAACATGACCAAGTGCGCGGGCGTGGAGCCAGAGCCGGAGCCGGAACCTGTGGCCGAGCCCGACGCCGAGCCGGAGCCGGAAACAGACAAGAGCAACGCCGGGATGCTCCTGCTGGTGCTGGTCGTGGCGGTGCTGGGCGGCGGAGCCACGTTCTATTTCAAGGTGTACCGTCCCAAACAGCAGACGGCAACAGAGCCGGAGGAGGACTACGGCGAGGAACTGGAGGACTATGACGGCGAGGAGGACGGCCCGCCCTGGGATGAGGACGAGGAAGAAAACGAGGAAACGGAGGACGGGGAATGAATTTCACAACAAGCTCCTTTGAACGAATAATGAAAGAAAAGCCCCGTCCCCAAACTCCCGCTGTGAGCAGGCCGCCCAGAGGCTCCGCCTGCTCCGGCTGTCCCTACTGGCGGGGCCTGCGCTGTGTCTGCTGTTATCAGAAACTTTCTCCCAGGCCGGGCGGCGGGAGGTGACGCTTTGGCCCGCGAACTGACACGGGAGGAAAAGGCGGCCATCCGCTCTCTGGTGGTGAAATGGTGCGCCAACTATGACCGGGCCTGTGGATGCCTGCCCCTGGACTGTGAGTGCTATATGCTGGGAAAGTGCTGGACAGGTGCCTATTGCCGCTACTTCCGGGAGGCCGTCCTGCCCCTTGATCCGGCTCTGGAGGCCGCCCTTACTACCGAGGGCCCCAGGCCGGAGTTCAAGCCCTGCCCCATCTGCGGCGGGGCCGTGGCCCCGGACAGGCGGCAGGCGTATTGTTCAGAGGCTTGCGCCTTAAAAGCCCACCGCCGCCAACAGCGGGAATATATGCGCCGGAAACGGAGGTGATCTGTTGACAATTAGCCCCCGGAAAACCCGCTGATTTCAAGGCTTTTTGGGGCCGCTTTTGGGGCGGGCTGTAGTTTTATATGCCCTGTCCCGGAATGGCCGAAATGCTGTCAACATGGAAAAACGGGACTTTGGGACAAAGTGTCCCGAAGTCCCAGGCTGTTATGCTTGAGGAGGTGTCTATGGAAAAACAGAAAGACCAGGAATTTGCCCATCTGGAGGTCAAGCGTCTTTGCGGCGTGTTCGGCGCGCCCCTGCCCCCTGTGGAGGAAAAGCCCGTGGATAAGGTCAAGGAGCCGCCCCGCCCCTATCGGAGCCGGGAACGGGAGGAGCGGTGACAAAGAAACGCCGCCGCCCTGTCCATCTTCATGTCATGGTGTCTGAGGAGGAGCAGGCGCTGATCCGGGAGCGCATGGCCGAGGCTGGCATCCGCAACATGGGGGCCTATATGCGGAAAATGGCCCTTAACGGCTATGTGCTCCACGTTGACCTCTCGCCCGTCCGGGAGCTGGTGTCGCTCCAGCGGCGGTGCTCAAACAATCTAAACCAGGTGGCGATCCAGGCCAACACCTATGGCGGCATCTACCCGGAGGAGATCGCCGCCCTGCAAAGGGACTATGCGGCTCTATGGGGGCCGCTGTCTGATTTGTTAGAAAAGCTCTCCGCCGTGGTGGAGCTTTAGACCCTCCGGGGAGCGGTGCTGTGCCGCTCCCCGGTTTTCACGACTTTGGGACACTTTGTCCCAAGGTGGCGAAAGCCGCATACAGAGAGGAGGGGTATTCACGGCCACAACCTACATCCGGCCTTACAAGGTAGCGGCTGGAAAAAACGCAATCCAGACGATGGAGGATCGGTTTGATTACGGGCTCAATCCCAAAAAGCTGGGGGCCGTGTCCTCTTATCTCTGCGACCCGTCCACAGCTCCCGCCGAGTTCCTGCTGGTAAAAAGCCAGTACCAGGCGGAAATGGCCCGGCCTGTGGAGCGCGGGGCCCTGTTCTTTCAGATCCGGCAGGCGTTCCCGCCCGGCGAGGTGACGGCGGAGGAGGCAAATAAAATCGGTTATGAAACGGCGATGCGCTGGACGAAAGGCAAATACCAGTTTTTCGTCTGCACGCATACCGACAAAGGCCATATTCACAATCACATTTATTACAACTCCACGGCCTTTGACCGCTCCCGGAAATTCCATAATTTCATCGGCTCGTCCTTTGCCCTGCGGCGGCTGTCTGACCGGGTGTGCATTGAGCACGAGCTGTCCTATATCCAAAATCCCAAACTGCACAGCAAGGGCCGTTTTCTCCATTACGGTCAATGGATCGGGGAAAAGCCGCCCTCTGCCCAGCAGAGGGTGCGGCTGGCTGTCATCGCGGCCCTGGAGAAAAAGCCCGCCGACTTTGCGGCGTTCCTGTGGCTCATGGAGGAGTCCGGCTTTGCCGTCAAGCATGGGCGGGGCGGCGTGATCTCGTTCCTGGCTCCCGGCCAGGATAAACCGACCCGGCTCCGGGCTTCTACCCTGGGCGCGGGCTTTGACCCGGAGGACATCCGGGCGGTGATTGCCGGGGAGCGGCCCATCCCGGAGCTCCCCCAGGACGCTCCGGCTCCGCCCCGGCGCGTTGATCTGGTGATTGACATTCAACAGCGCATGGCCCAGGGCAAGGGCCCGGCCTATGCGCGGTGGGCCAAGGTCTACAATCTAAAGCAGATGGCCGCCGCGCTCCAGTATCTGCGGGAGCACGAACTGGCCGACTATGCCGCGCTGGAGGCCAGCACCGAGGCGGCGGTGGATCGCTTTCACAAGCTGGCCGGGGAGCTGCGGGACACGGAGGCCGCCCTCTCCAAAACGGCCCGGCTTATGGAGGCCACGGTGGACTATGCCAAGACCCGGCCTGTGTTCGATGGCTACAAGGCGGCCCGGTACAGTAAAAAATACCTGGCCCAGCATGAGGCGGAGCTGGCCGCTTACCGGGCGGCAAAGGCGGCCATGAATGAAATCCTGGACGGGGCAAAGCTCCCCAAAATAGACACGCTGAAAAAATCCCGCCGGGAGCTGGCGGAAAAGAAAAAGGCCCTCTATGCCGAGTACCGCCAGGCCCAGGCCGATATGCGGCAGGCCGTGGCGGTCAAGGCGAACATTGACCATCTGCTCGGCGTGACGGACGGGCGGGAAAATAAGGCCCAGGAGCGGTAGCGACAGGCCGCAGACAACAGGCGCATAGCGCCGGGACTTTGGGACACTTTGTCCCGAAGTCCTGCGGGTTTGGGGAGCTCCCCAACAAGCATTTTTGCGGGCCTGCGGCCTGGCAAAAATTTCGAGTGTGGGCACACTCGAATTGCTTGCCAAAACGTGCGGGCCTCGGAAGTACCCGCGTTAAAACATCGGACTTATGTCATTTCACTCTTGTATTGTTCTATTGGATGTGCTAAAATAAAGTTGATTTTTAGAATTTGTTTTTATTTTGCAGGGAAGAGGTGACGGGATGCCAAAGGTAGCTTATTCTGAGGAGGATAGAGAGCGCATCAGAACGGAACTCGTTGCAGTTGGTCTTGAACTGATGGCAAAACAGGGCATACAGCATACTACTGTGGAGCAAATATATAAAAAGGTTGGTATTTCACGAACTTTCTTTTACTCTTTCTTTGCAACGAAAGAAGATTTGATCGTTGAAACGCTGTACTTGCAACAGCCTAAAATTATTGAGCAAGTGCAAAGACTGATGGCCGATCCTGCTTTAAGCTGGCGTGATGCCGTGAAACAATTTCTCTATGCCTGTTGTTACGGAGAGAAAAATGGCATCGCTGTTTTAACGATTGAAGAACAGCAACTCATTTTCAAACGTTTGTCAAAGGAAAGCTATCAAATATTCCGTCAAAAGCAGCTCCGTCTTTTTGGAGAAATTTTAGAAAACTTTGGTATAAAGGCGGACGCGGCAAGGATCAATTTATTTACGAATTTGAGTCTGACAGCGATGGTTGTACGCAAGGCAATTCCTGATACGTTACCTCTGTTTGTTCCCGAAGTTGCCGATGAAACAGTTGACTTTCAAATAAACGCTATTGTGGATGCCCTGGAGAAATTAAAAGCAACACCTACCGCTTGAGTGATTGAAATGAGATAATCCGTCCGAATATCATGTTTCGGCCATATATTCAGACGGATTTCATTTTAGCCAGGATAAAAACAAATTTGGTTTTTTGCTCTTATTTTGAGAGATAAAACCTAAAATAAAACGCAAAGGAGAACACGCGATGAAAGTATTTGATCTGTTCGTAAGCAAATATCCACCGGGTAATGATTTGAGAAAACCTACTGCGGAAACGCTGGAGCAATTTCAAGGGAAAGTGCCAGCGGAGCTTCTGAACTTTTGGCAGGAATATGGTTTCGGAAATTATGGCGGAGGTTTGCTAAAAATTATTGATCCAACCGATTATATTGATACGCTCACTCTTTGGCTGGGCGAACAGGAGGGGTGCCTTCCCATTCTAATGACTGGATTTGGAACGCTTTTTATTTACCGCAAGCTGTCTGATACAGTCGATGATATGTGCCTGCTTGATATTCACAACCGCAGATCGGGCAGTTTCTCTACCAGCTTTTCCGATTTTTTTGAGCGTATTATTCCTGCCGAAAATTTTGCGGCGCAGTTTCTGAGAGTGGGTCTATTTCAAAAAGCATTTGCTAAACATGGCGGCCTTTCAGAAAACGAGATTTTCTTCTTTGCTCCGGCTTTGGCTTTTGGGGGAACTGAGTCCATTCAATATGTCGAAAAGGGAAATGCCGTTGTTCATCAGCACTTGTTGTTTGAAATGGGGGCGGATCATTCCGATGATACAGAACCGGATGATATGTGGTCGCAAGCCTATGAAGCAAATCCCCATGTGTTTGAATTGGATAATGGCGGGCTTATGGTTAGCTTCACCTTTTCGGAAACTGTGGATACCATCCTGCCAGTAGCACCAGAAACGCTATATGAGATTGAGGGAGAGACTATTTCTCTATGGGCGCTGACTTTCGTTAGTCTAACAAAAGAGGAAAACCTTGGCTTTTTGGAGTACCACAAGGCTTTGAAACAATTACAACCCTACATTGTGGAAACGAGAGGAGATCACATATTAGTTCGCGGCCTGAGTTTGGCAGAGATGGAGCATATTCTGGCAAAGCAATAAATTTGCTTTACCGCTACTTTGGGACAAAGTGTCCCGAAGTGATATAGCTACTATCAAAATTATTTCATTTATGATGCTGTGGGTATTGCCCCATCCAGTTTCATATAAACACATTCAAACATTTAGGAGGAAAAGTCATGGGATTTTTTAGCAAGTTATTTAAGGGCCCTGAAATTGACATGGAAAAGAGCAACGCAAATGCAAAGAAAATGCGTGCTCTATTTAATCAGGTTGTAGAGAACGGGGACAATTACAGACTGATTTTCGGATATACCGAGGATGTGAGCCGGTTTAACTATGGCTTTGTTCATGGGAGCAAAACAAAGATCGGAAATTTAATTGTCGGCTGGAACGAAGCCAGCCAGACGATTGTGGTTGTTCCCACAGTACCCGATCTTTCCGGCTGTGGCGATCCGACCTACTATCGCCGTTCTGAAATTTTGAAAGCCTATCGGAACAAATACCCTACCGATGCTTTTATCATTTATCCAGACAAAAAAGGATACATTGGCATCAATGCCTATGACTGGCTGGAAGATGAAAAGTTGTATGTTTATGTATCACAGGATGATGAATTGGCCGCTTTTACCGACTTCTTTATGAATCGCTTTGCAACAAAGTGAGGTAAAAGATGCCTATTGGAGAAATCGGAGCGTTCCTGCTGTTTCTTGTGATCGTGTTTATAGTTGGAAATCTATGGTTTCATTTCGTAGAAGCAATTCTGCGGCAGATTAAAAAGCTATTTACACGTCACAAAAAACCTCCGGCATGGCATCCGCTCCCCCCGGACAAGGAGGATTGAAAATGTTCGATATAGACGAGATTAGGAAACAGGCACTCGCTTCTATGAGAGAAACCATGGAAAAGAACGAGGAACGAATTAGCAAAATCGAGGTTCCCAGCTCTGAAAAAGGCGCATCTGTGTCTGCCGCCGAAGTGGAAGAACAGATTGCCGCTAATACTCAACGTCAAGTAGAAATTCTTGGACAGATGTTTGGGCCAGATAGTATGGCTCAAATGGCTGTTAATGAGGAATTGCTGCAAAAGATGGTAAATGATAAAGTTGCTGAGGCAACTTCAGCTACTGCTGGGGACTTGATGGGACAGCTTTTCGGAGAAGATATGGGCATACTTGCGGCTGCTCTGGAAACGCTGGAAATGGAAGATGCGGACGATGAGGAAGAACTCTCATTCGATCTGGAACTGGAAGAAAAGCTCTATACTACCTTGGAAGAAACAATGGCCCGGCTTGAGGCCATGCCTGAGCCAGAAGCGATCCCATATCAAAAAGACGATGTAAAATGGGAACGCTTTGGCATCCTGCTGTCCGGTATTTTATCGACCCTTAACAGTCACGATCTGGATAGTATGGATGTGGAGGAACATATTCCTGTTATGGAGCAGAAAATCGTGTCCCTTGTGCGCCGCTCCTGGGGGATAGATGGCCGGAGTGATCTGCTGGACATGATCCGTTATCTGGCGCAGGAGGGTTATATCCTGCGGTATCAGCTTTATAGTGAGGCATCTTCGCCGGAGGAACTCATGGACGAAACTATGGACGAGGATGACCGTGAGTCTACCTGCCGGGCATGGAGGTTTGCACAACGGTATAAAGGTCAATATGCTCCCGGTTTTATGGCTGGATGGGATATTGGCCGGGCGGCGATGCTGACACGCTGGGGATGCTATTTAGGCTGGATCACAGAAAGCGAGGCTGTTGGTATTCTGTGGGATCTCTCCCAAAAGGTTGTTGAGGAACTGCATAGCTGGCGCGAATTTGCGCAATCTTATCTTTTTGGCGGTCTGATGTGGAAATTGCTATGCGGTGACAGCTCCGCAGGAAGTTACCTGGGTTATCTTGCAGACGCCGCCACAGACCTATTGACTGGAAAAGCAGAGCAGGATAACGGACAATGGCGTGATTGCCCTTGGCCTGCACAGAGAAAAATTGGTTTCACATTATAAATCTTTTTGAAAATTTGTTGCTATTCATCAGCCGCCAACGGAAACGGCATATAAAAAAACCGTTGGCTTGGCGGCTGTGTTGATGCACGCCTAAACTAAAGTTAAGCGGCGGTTTTGAAATTAACCATTTCAAGGCCGCCGCCTTTTTATATCACACGGCGGTAACAAAGGAGGTACGTCGTGTCCCGCACAATCCTTACCCGCCCCTCTAACTTATCAAAAAAAGCCAGGGCCCCGGACAAGGATATTTTAACCGTAGTTGCGAAAATTGTTATAATGTAGGTGAATATCTCAATTTATGCGCTTGCGCGGCTTTATGTCGTGCAGGCGCATTTTGTTATCCGTACTTTGAGACAAAGTGTCCCAAGGTGCGGGACGGCCCTCCCAGGTGCCGCTCCCCGCCGGCCCTCCATTTCGTTTCCCCTCAACCCGAACAAAACGAAATGGAGGACAAGCTATGACAACTATCAATCTGAAAGATTTTTATTACTGGTACATACAGGATCAGTTTATCGAGGTCGCTGACGAGGTGGCTGAGACCCTCACAGCCAGCAGACGCCAGGAGGCCGCTTATGCGGAGCGGGCCCGGTACAACAAGGCATATTATTCCCTGGACTGTGATGACGGGATCGAATATTCCGCCTGCCAGCATGAGCCCAGCCCCCAGGAGCTCCTGGATCGCAAGGAAATGTTTTTCCAGCTCTGGAACGCGCTCAACTCCCTGCCGGAGCTCCAGGGCCGCCGGGTGGATGCCCACCTCATTCTCGCTAAAAGCTACCGGGAGATCGCCCGCGAGGAGGGCGTGGATAAAAGCGCCGTTAGGTGCTCCGTCCTCTGCGGGATCAAACGCATGAAAAAATATTTGCGGGAAAATTTCTGAAAAGCATCTCCATTACACCCTGTTTTTCTGGTGGTATATGAGAGGCAGGTTGTCTACCTCTCCACAGCAGAACGGCGGCGGCTCCGAGCATAGCGCGGGGAGCCGGGCGGCGGGTGCGCGGTGACTTCTCCATAAGAGAACGAGCGACCAACACCTGCGCCGCAGGTGGGCCGGGCCATCCCACGGCCACGATCCGCCACAGGACAGGCTGGCCGCCTGTCCCTCCGGGTCGCCGTCCCCTGCTGTGTGGGAGTGCTGCGCTGAGTATAGTTGTCTTTGGACAGGTCAAGGAAACGGGCGCGGCCTCCCTCCATCTTATGAAAGCGGAGCCCGCTTTATGAGCAGGGCTCCGGCTGGCTTCGAGACATTTTGTCCCGAAGTCTCGCTCAAAACAAGGGCCAGCACTTTCGCGGTGCTGGCCTTTGTCATTTCTGAAATGGGAGGTATTCTATGCACGCACAGACCAAATACAAAAGCGAAATGAAAACGGCTGTACTTGGTGATCGGACGATTACTATTAAAAATCTTACTCCCATTCTGCCCCCGCAGGAACGGGAAAAGCGCAGGCGCGAGGTGGAACAACAGCTTTTTGACGTGTTCCGTAAATATGCCGGACAGCGGGGGTAGTCAAAGGCATCCTTGTTGAATGGGGGCGGCAGAGGTATAATATAATTGTAGGTTGGCTCCCGTATAAACGGAAGGGAGCTAATTATGGATAATAGAATAGATGCAATTTACGGGCGGCAGTCGATTGACAAAAAGGATAGTATCAGCATTGAAAGTCAATTTGAATTTTGCCGGTATGAACTAAAAGGCGGTGAAGCGAAAGAATACAAAGACAAGGGATATTCCGGGAAGAACATAGAACGCCCCGACTTCCAGCGGCTTCTGCGGGACATCCGGGCTGGACTGATCCGGCGGGTGATTGTTTACAAGCTGGATCGAATTAGCCGCTCCATTGTGGACTTCGCAAAGCTCATGGAACTGTTCAAGCAGTACAATGTGGAATTTGTCTCCTGCACCGAAAAATTTGATACGTCAACCCCGATGGGCCGGGCGATGCTCAATATCTGCATCGTGTTCGCCCAACTGGAACGGGAAAGCATCCAGATGCGTGTGCAGGACGCTTTTTATTCCCGGTGTGCCAAGGGCTACTATATGCGGGGCCGGGCTCCATACGGTTTTGATACGGAGCCCATCGTCATGGACGGTATCAAAACAAAGCGGCTGGTTGAAAACGCCGAGATGGACTACGCCGAGCTTATGTATGAAATGTACGCCGAGCCGGAGAACTCCTACGGCGACATTACCCGGTATTTTACCGAGAATGAGATCATGGTGTATGGAAAGACATTGAAGCGCGGTTTTGTAGGCCAGCTCTTGAGAAATCCGGTTTACGTTCAGGCCGATATGGATATTTACGAATATTTCAAGGCCCAGGGCGCGAAAATCGAAAGCCCGCCGGAACTGTTCACAGGTGAATTTAGCTGTTACTTGTACCAGGGCCGCGAGGGGGAGGAAAACATTCTGGTGATTGCGCCCCACAAGGGCCGCATCCCCTCGTCCCTCTGGCTGGCCGTCCAGCACAAGCTGTCCCAAAATACCACGTTCCAGAATGGCCGCAAATGCCACAATACATGGCTGGCCGGGAAAATCAAATGTGGATGCTGTGGGTATGCGCTGGCCAGTCTGAACGCTCCAAACGGTGTCACTTATATGCGGTGCAAGCAACGGCTGGAAAACAAAAGCTGTCAAGGGCCCGGCACTCTCACAAAGCACGACTTGGAAAAATCGGTCTATGAGGAAATGGTTAAGAAGATGCGGGAATTTCAAACGCTGAAAGGTAGTAATAAGGCGGAGGGGTACAATCCCAAACTGACCGCCGCCCGCGCTAAACTTGCCAAAATCGAGGGCGAGATTGAAAAGCTCATTGACACGCTGACCGGGGCAAACCCGCTTTTGTTGCAATACGCAAACAGCCGGATTGAAGAACTGGACGCGGAACGGCAAAAGCAGTTAAAGCTGGTGGCCGATCTCACCGCTAACTCTGTTTCTTCCTCGCAGGTTGATAGCATAACGGGGTATTTAAGTCATTGGGAAGATGTGAGCTTCGATGACAAACGGCGTGTTCTTGACACGCTGGTTTCTAAAATTGAAGCCACTCGCACCGAGCTTGCTATTGAATGGAAGATCTAAAACTTTTCACTTTGCATTGTACCCTTGTCAAGAACGCTTTCTTGTTTTGCGATACGGCAAAAGGGGCAACGTCCAGTGCTTTGTGTTTCAGCATGATAGAAACAGCAAAGGCAAACAATTTGGATCCATTTGGATATCTGCTGTTTTTGCTTCAGGAGCTGCCCAAACTGGGAGAAAAGCCTGACGACGAACAGTTGAGGGATTATTTGCCTTGGTCAACAACAATACCGGCATACTGCCGCAAGAAATAAGGATGCACGATATGGAGAAAATATACTCGAAGTTAAGAAGAACGGATTACTACGATTTCGGCCATGGATTGACGCTTATGAATGTCCTTTCCAAAACCGAAGAAGGCAAGCTGGACCGGATCGATACATACATCGGTGTTGAAGGAAATGAATTTGTATGCGTGGGTTGTGCCAAAGATCTCTCTGCGCCGGGTGTCATATTTTCCTACGGCGAATATGTTCGATTTCAACGAGCAAACAAAGCAACCTATTATGTCCAACATTCGGAAGAATGTTAACACGTTTCGGAAATATATCAAATTATAAATGGCAAATTTCCGAAAAGGGGCGGAATTTCCTTTTTGCCTGTGACTACTGTACCGCAACACAGCGGAACGTTTCGTTACGCTACGCGTCGGCAAAGAATGATTACCTACTGTCAAGAGATGGTAGGTAAAAGACGTTCAATGCGGAAATGAAGAAACCGGAATTGGCCTTCAAGTGTTTTATCCGCTTTTTGCTGGCGCGGGCGGCGATGACCTGGGGCGTGGAACTGATGGCAGGAGCCTTCCGAGTATATCAATTCTATCGACAAGGGCGCATGGGGCATGTTATAATCATGAAAAACGCAGCGAAGGGAGGCGGCGGAGGGATGACAGACGAAGCATTATACCGCCGTTACCTCAGCGGAGATGAGGACGCTCTGGGCGAGCTTATGGAGCGTTACGGCACCAAGCTGACCCTCTATCTGGACGGCTACCTCTGCGACCTTCACGAGGCGGAGGACCTGATGATCGAGGCCTTTGCCTATCTCATCGCCAAAAGACCGGCCATCCGGGACGGCGGCTTTCGCGCCTACCTCTACCAGTCGGCGCGGCACATGGCCCTGCGGCTGCTGCACAAAAAGCGGGCGGGAAACTGCTTTTCGCTGGACGCGCTGACGGAGGAACCGGAGGCACGGGAACTGGTGGAGGAAACCGTGCAATCGGCAGAACGGGCGCGGCTTCTGCGGACCTGCATGGCAGAGCTGCACGAGGACTACCGGGAGGCGCTGTTCCTCGTCTATTTTGAGGGACTGAGCCACGCGGAGACCGCCGCCGTCATGGGCAAGCGGGAAAAACAGGTGGCGGACCTTATTTACCGTGGAAAAATCGCGCTGCGAAAGCGGCTGGAACAGGAGGGGATCACGGATGCGTACAACGGCTGAACGGCTGGCCGCGGCCAAGCGGCGGGCAAGGGAACTGGAACGGCAGCGGCAGCGCCGCCGTGCCCGTGGGCTCCTCTGGGCCGGGACGGCGGCCTGTCTCGCCGTGATCGTCTCCCTTGCGCTGGCCATGCCCGGCATCACGGAGGGATTTTCCGACACGGCGCTGGGCGGCGGCATGGCCGCCAGTATTTTCAGCGGCCGGAGCCTGGGCTATCTCGTGGTGGGCCTGCTGGCCTTCGCGTTAGGCGTGTGCGTGACGGTGCTGTGCGTCCGCCTGCGCGGGCATGAGGGGGATTCGGCGGACGAGGAGCGGTACGATGATTGAGTTCTGGGACTATCTCTCGCAGTTTCTCGCCGTGACGGCGGGCTTCTGCGCCGCTTTGCGGGCGTATCTCAAGAGCCGCGGACAGCCGTGGTTTCTGCTGATCTGCTTTTACGGCACCTTCGCCCTGGGCACCCTCTACTGGACGCTGCACCTGCTGCTGCGGCAGGAGACCCCGCAGGTTTTTTACGTCTCCGACCTTGCGTGGCTGGCCAGCTATGTCTTTTTGCTCGCCCTGACGCTGACGCTGCTCGACGCGGGGGAGCGGCAGTCCCGGACGGGGCTATGCTGGCTGGCACCGGTGTTCTGCCTGCCGCAGTTCTTGCTGTACGTCACCCGCGGCGATTTGCTTCTCAACGTCCTCATGTGCGGCTTGACGATGATGCTGGCGTGGTGCGCTGTGCGGGGGCTCGTCTGGGCGAAACGGACGGAAAACGGGCGGCTGCGCCGGTTTCACGGAACGGTGCTGGCCTTCACAGCGCTGGAGTACGCCCTGTGGACGGCCTCCTGCTTCTGGGTGAGCGACACCCTGACCAATCCCTACTTCTGGTTCGATTTCCTGCTGACCCTCGTTTTGCTTTTGTTTCTGCCCGCAGTGCGAAAGGCGGTGGAGGCGTGACCTATATCGAAAATGTATTCGTCTGCATGGCGGCCCCGCTGGTGGTGGCGCTGCTGTCTTTAAAACGGGGGCAGCGCGCCGCAGTGGTGTTCTGCCTCGCGGGGATGGGGGCCTGTCTGCTCTCTGCCTACCTCAACACCTTCTTCGCCCGGCTTTATCAGGCGGACGCCGTCAATGCCGCCACCCAGATCGCGCCTGTGGTGGAGGAGATTATGAAGCTGCTGCCACTGCTGTTCTTTCTGGCAGTGTTTGAGCCGACGTTTACCCGCTTCCGGCTGGCCGCCGTCATCGTGGCCGCCAGCTTCGCCACCTTTGAAAACATCTGTTTCCTCACGCAGAACGGCGCGGACCAGATCCTCTTTCTGCTGATCCGGGGCTTCGGCACCGGTGCGATGCACGTGGTCTGCGGGAATGTGTACGGCGGCGTCCTGCGCCCTGTGTGGGACAGCCGCCCCCTGCGGGCGGCCTGCCTGTTTGCGCTTTTGTGTGTCGCCATCATTTACCACGCCATCTACAATCTTCTGGTCAGCGCCGGGGGGACGCCTCAGCTCATCGCCTACTTTGTCCCGCTGCCCACGGCGCTGTGCTTCCGGCTGCTGGCGCGGAAAGCCGAGGCGTAAATACAGTCTCATCAGACCGTCCAACAGGACGGTCTGATTTTTTTTGAAATTTTTTCAATTTTTGGTGCATAGTTTTCTCCATTTTTGTCCCTATCAGAATGTAAGGACTTTTTCGGGGAAGGAGGAAGGGGCATGTATGACACCACGGAGCGCGTCCGGCGTGTGAAGCAGACGGCCCTGCGGCTGATCCAAAAGCGGGAGCGGACGGCGCTGCGGCGGCTGGGAACCCTGTGTACCGCGCTGGCTCTGGGTCTGACCGGCGCACTGGCTCATTTCATCGGCGGGGCACCCGGCGCCGCCGTCCAGGGGGCCTACGGCGCCACGCTGCTGGCGGACAGCGCAGGCGGCTATGTGCTGGTGGGTGTGGCGTCCTTTACGGCCGCCGCTGTCCTGACGGTGGTCTGTATGCGCCTGCATGAGCGAGAGAAAAGAGAAAAGAACAATGAGACAGACAAGGAGGGAAACGCATCATGAAAAAAACGATCACCCTGTTATTGACGCTGGGCCTGCTGCTGGGTCTGCTGCCCGTGGAGGCCGCGGCCTATTTGGGAGATATTCGGCCGGTCAACAGCGATACCGTGACAACAAAACGCTGTCCAGCGGGTCGCTGGAGCTGCGAAACGACTATCTCCGCGTGATCGTGCGGAAGGACGGCACGCTCTCCACGGCCCCGGCGGCGGACAGCGCCGACCCCACAGACAGGCAGATGCCGTATTGTAATTTTGTTACATTTAAGGGCTCCGGATATAACAAGCGGGATATCGTGCATCCCGCCGAACTCCGCCTGAAACACATCGTCCCTGTGGACAAAACGCCTAACGGCGCTGCAAAGGCCATCAAGGTGGAGTACGACCTGACGGCCACGGTGTCCGGGAAAACCGTCACAGGAACGACCACGGTCTACTATGAGATCGTAAAGCTGTCTTCGGAAGGCGCATGGGGCGTTCTGACGAGCGTTGACAATATCAAGATCACCAGCGTGGATACTTATGGCGCTCTGGGCATTGAGTTTGAGATGCGATGGGGCTATACCCTCAGCGGCTTTGCCGCCATGGGTCACAGAAACGCCGCTGACAGCCCCGCCCTCAAGCTGAGCCGCACCGTCTACGATCATACAACGGATAAAGTGCTTTCCACCGAAAACTCCGTGCTCACCAGCAAGGTGGAAAATCTGTATACGGCGCAGGACTATCCGCCGGGGGGCGATTGGTGCTCCAATTACATCACCGAGGTCTATACGGACGGCTACAACTGGGCCAATCCCTTTGTGGGACTGTCGCAATACTATAAAAACGGCACCATCAAGGCCTATCTGCCGAAATGGGTCAGCGTAACGCCGGCCAGCCGCCCCGGCGACACCCGGGTGGAGTGCGGGGATGAGATCGGTTATTATTTCGGTGATAGAAGCGATTACAGCATAGTTCCCTCACACTTCCTTTGGGGCTTCCGTGGTTTGCTGAAAGGCACGGACCCAGCTCCCACCAACCCGGATAAGGTGAATATCTCCATCAATGCCAAGCGGCTGGCCGTTTTTCCCAACGGTAGCGGCGTGACGGTGGAGTATGTGGCGGACGACGCGGCGCTCGAGGCGCTGAAGCGTCAGTACAAGAAGGACCCCATCGCTCTCATCAACGGCGATTATGAGAGCAAAAACGGGGAAGACTTCACCTTTACAGGCGGGGCGGCGCTGCTGTCTCCCTCCGTCACGGCAACGTGGGGCAGCGGCGGCAGGCTCGTCATTCACAAGAACGGAACCGTGGAGCAAAACGGCGTGAGCCTGAGCGCGCCCACCTTCAAATTCTACCAGCCCAAAACCGGCGCGGAAGGCGCACTGAGCATTTCTCTCGCGGAAAAGGGCTTTGCATTTGACATTGATCCGGCCAAAAACGATGCCATCGTCTATGTAGACATCCCCTACGCCACGGTGAAGCTGGAAGAGGCGACTGCCGACGCGGCGGGAAACCTTGTGTTCAGCGGCGAGATCGGCTTTCAGACCATCTTCGAGGGCGCGGAATTCAAGATGGAAAAGCTGGGCTATGGCTTAAAGGGGAATGAGTTCAAGGTCAACGGCGTCCACGCGAAAGGCAGCTTTGACACCGAAAAAATGCTGTCGCTGGAGCTTGCCAAGGTCAAGGGCGAGGTCAATACCTTCAATGGCAACAAGCGTTACGCCTTTGAACTGGAGCTGAACGTCTTTGACCTCTTTGAGACCAAGGCGGAGCTGGAGCTGACGCGCAGCAAAAAGGACGGCAGCCTGCTGCCTAACACGCTGTATTTCTATGTCAAGGCAAGCCCCGGCATCCCCCTTATTCCGCCCATTCCCGTTGGTCAGCTCAACGGCGGCGCGGGCTTCATGGATCTGGCAAAAACGGTGAACGGCGATTACTTTACCATTCCGCCCATCAAGCTGCGCGGCACGCTGACGGGCACCTATCTCCACCTCATCGAGGGCACGGGGGATGTGGTGATCGGCCCAAGTGAAATATCCCTCACAGCAAGTGACGTGGGCATTGTAGGCGCGAAGTTATCCATCATCGATAGCTTTGGCTACGCCCTCAAGCTCAACGGGCAGGAGCGGAAATATGGAAATGAAACCTACACGGGCATCTACTTTGCCGGCTCGGAGGCGCTCGAGCTCAATCTGCCGAGTACAGAGCTTGATGTGATCGTTCTGAAATCCTCCATCGAGCTGGGGGCCTTCGGCGGCGTGAATGAGAACAAGGACAAATTGTATCTCGGCATCGGCGCCAACGGCAAGGTGCAGGGCATCTTGCAGATCCCCAGTAATTTCTTTATCCCCTGCCTCAGAGGGGCAAAGCTGTCGCAAACGGATATTCAGCTGATCATCGGCGGACAGACCACGGCTCGCATTAGCGGCATCAGCGTCAGCGAGGGCATGAAGGATGCGTTTAATAACATCAATGTCTACCTCGGCGCGATGGCACAGACGACGAACTGGCTCTATGATGTGCGCGCGTGGGTCATTCTTCCGAATATCATCAAAACCGACTTCGAAAAGGGTAAGGGATGGGATCTTGAGGGCAAGCTGATCAAAAAGCTGCCCGAGTGGAAATGGGAGGACCACGGCGTGACGCCGGTGGTGCAGGCGGTGTCGCTTGAGGACGGCGAGGAGGCTCTGATGCTGACGGCTCTGGAGCCCGTTGTGCTCACGAACGGCAGCAGTGAAAACTTCTAAGGTGATTGAGGTAAAAGTCACCGATCCGGCGGAAACACCGTATATCCTGCTGGCGTTTGACGAGAGCGTGAGCGAGGAGGATATCAAACAAGCTCTGATTGTTACGAAAAAAGATGAGACCAACCGCATCGACATCAACTGGGTGGGTGAGGACGGTCAAATCAATTCCACCTATGAGATCAACGCAGGCACCGACCTTATCGAGAATGTAGACGGAAACAAATACCGCGTGGTGCTGCTGCGGCTGAAGAGTGGCGGGACTTATGAGGTCAATACAGACTCCCTTACGCTTGTAAGGGAGAAATCTAAGGGAGTTACCGTTACACCGTTTGAAAAGCTGGATTTGAGCTTGCATAGCGGTGAGGTAACCGGCCAGGTCGAATACGCCGAAAAGGGTACAAAGTATGTGCTGCGCACCTATCTTGCCGAGGAAGAGGGCGGCGCGGACTACTTGATCGACGAGCAAATTGTGAAGGATACCCAAAACATTTCCGTCACCGTTCCCACCAGCGGCACACACGCGCCCACGGGCAGTTACTATGTGACCTCCTTCCTAATGACGGAAAAGAGCGTTGAGGTCACCGAGAACGGAGCGAGCAAAACTGTGAACGCCCTTGCCGCCATCGACAGCCAGACGCTCGAAACCGTTTTGTACACCAATACCCAGCAACCTAACGCTCCGACAGATGTTACGCTGACCTTTGTCGGCAACGAGGTGATGAGGGCTGCATGGGATAAGGTGGACGACGCCGACGGCTACCGCGTGACGGTCTATCAGAAAGACGGCAACGAGTGGAAGGACACCGGCTTTGGCTACGATCTGGACGCCAAAACCACCTCCATCGACATGGCGCTGACCGTGGGCGGCGAAGAAACGGAGAATTCCAAAAACTTGTCCCCCAACGAGACCTACAAAATTGGCGTGAGCGCCTATAGAGAGGTGCCGTACTTCGCGGAGAATCCGGAGACGGGCTCTACAGAGAGCACGGAGACCGGCTCCACGGAAGGCGAGGAGACAAGCGCCGCAGAGGGTGCAGAGGGCAGTACCGCGGGGAGCGGGGGAACCGGCACTCAAAAGGCGCTTACCGCGAAGTATTACAGCGAAGAAACGCAGTCTGCCGACAATGGAGTGTTCCTGCCAGAGTACAAGGAATTGAAGATCTCTCTTAAAGTGGGCGACAAGGAGTGCGACAAAGATAACGGTGTCTTCCACGCCTATGTGGGTGAAAATCCCGGCACGCTCACCGTGATCTGCGATGATCCGGACGCCGATTTTACTGTCACGCGGATGGACGATACAGACTACCCCGTCCAACTGAGAATTAACAGAGAATGGGGAATTCCCACTTTTGAAGGCAGTCTGATGCTCAAGATCGACGGCAAGAAGGACAAGGACGTGACCAGCGAATTCCTGCTGGTGAGCCGCGACGAAACGCCCCCCGTGCTGACCCTCGCCGATCCGGTGTTCTTCGCTGATCGGGACACTGGCGAGTACACCATCACCGGCACGGCGGATGCTGGAAGTAAAATCATTTACGGGAAGAGTGGTGAATCGGTCAACGCCGGTAGCGACGGTCGCTTTGCCGTCCCCGGTACGCTGGAGGGTCAAGAAACAACCAGTGCCTCTCTGTATCTCCGCGCGAGGGACAGCGCGGGCAATGAATCCGCACCGCAACTGGCGCTGATCACCCGGCAGACCCGGTATGCCGTCACTGTGAACGGCAGCTATGCGGATGTCTCCGGTGCGGGAAGCTATGCGGCGGGAAGCGTTGTCACCGTCCGCGCAGGCAGCCGCAGCGGTTACACCTTCAACGGCTGGACGTCTGGCAGCAATATTGTCTTTGACGATGCTGACGCAACTGAAACGACCTTCGTCATGCCGGACGGCAGCGTGACCGTTACGGCAAACTGGTCGAGGGCCGGAGGTTCGCCCTCGTCTGGCCGGGATGACTCTGATCCCCGCTATGCCGTCGGAATTCCGGATAAGACGGAAAACGGCAGCGTGAGCGTCAGCCCGAAGAACGCCAGCCAGGGCGACCGCGTGACCGTCACGGTGAAGCCAGATGCGGGCTACGAGCTGGACAGCCTCAAGGTGTTTGACAAAAACGGCAAGGAGCTTGAACTGACCGACAAGGGCGACGGCAAATTCACCTTCATCATGCCCGCCGGGAAGGTGGAGGTCAAGGCCACATTCACGGAGGAAGTGAAGACCAGCCCCTTCCAGGACGTTCCCACCGACGCGTATTACTACGAAGCCGTGAAATGGGCCCAGAAGAAGGGCATCACCGGCGGCATCGGCGACGGCCTGTTTGGCCCTAATCAGCCCTGCACCCGTGCCCAGATCGTCACCTTCCTGTGGCGGGCCGCCGGTTCTCCGGTGGTGAATTACGCGATGGATCTGGCGGACGTTTCCAGTGACGCTTACTATGCGGAGGCCGTTCGCTGGGCGCTGAGTCAGGGTATCACCACCGGTACGGCAGACGGCAAGTTCAGCCCCAATGCGCCCTGCATCCGCGCCCAGAGCATGACCTTCCTGTTCCGGGCGTCCAAGGCGTCCGCCGACGGTGCGCCTGCCTTCAGCGACGTAGCCGCCGACGCCTACTACGCCGAGGCGGTGAAGTGGGCCACGGACAACGGCATCACCACCGGCACAACAAGCTCCACCTTCAGCCCCGGCAGCGGCTGCACGAGAGCGCAGATCGTGACGTTCCTGTGGCGGCTGTACGCGGAGAAGTAATCACAATATATGTAAAGCGGACTCCCTTGACTGCAAAAGCGGTCAAGGGAGTCCCTTTTAACCTGTAAAACGGATTCTCTGATGTGGGTTTGCGGCTTCGGCACCTGCTGTGTATGCCGCGGGTAAGCGGTTGATGTTTTAAAAATCGGCTTGCCTAATACACGATCCGAAAGTAATCCAAATATGCTTTACTGGAGTGCTTTGCGCGTCAGTCATCCAACTCCGACTCATGCTTGAGGATCGCGCCGGTGGCGGCGTTGATCTCGTAGTCATATTCCATATTGCCGGATTTGAACTCGACCTCGTAGACGAGTATTCCATCCTCATCGTCCAGTTCGATATCCATGTCATACGCTTCATTTTCACTCACACCTGCGTGATTCAGGGCAATAGATTTTGCCTTGGCGTAGCCAATGTCCTGCGCTGTTCCGGACGGATCGGGCTTCTGATCAGAGGGCTTCGTTGTCACATTTGGCGTGGAAGGCGTGGAAGCAGTGGTCAGCAAGTCCTTCTGTCCGCTGATCACCTTTCCCGTGTAGGCGTCCACCAGATACTCGAACTCGCCCCACGCCGTGTGCAGCTCCACCTCGTAGTGGGCGGGAGATTCGTCCAGTTCGGGATCGACCTCCGCTGTAACGGAATCCACCGCCGTCGTTCCGGCATACTCCTCCGCAGCGGTACGGGCTGCATCCATACCGATCGGCATGGCGGGCGCACCCGCTTCGGCAAGATCCTTGAGTTCTTCAACCGAAAGCTTCGCCAGTGCGTCAAACTTGAGTGCGGAGTTGAGTGCGAGCACGTGGTTCACCAGCGCCGCTTTTCCGGTGGAAATATTGTTTTCCCGGGCCTGCTGTTCCCGCCCTGCGTCCTGCGTCAGCGTCTGCGTCAGGACGGCGGCCTTCGCTTCACTCGTCTGCAGCACACCGTCCACGGTGCTGGTCAGCTCACGCTGGAGCTTTTCCGCACGGGCGGTATCCTTGTCCTCCACCGAGATCATGATGGCGGAGGAAATGCTGTCGAGATAGCCGTTGCGCACGAGACTTCCCACGATGGCATTTACCGCCACATCCAGCTTCGCACCCTTGAGGTCAGCTCCATTGCCCATATCCGCAAGGATGGCTTTTGCATCCTCGTTGAGCGGCGTACAGGCGAGAACCTTTTCGCTCCGGTTCACCTTCAGCTCGATGCTGGGGTTCACATCCAGCGACACCACGGACGCCACCGCGTTCGCTCGCTGGTAGAACACGCCTCCGCCGCCAAGCAGCATTACAGCAAGGCAGGCGGCAATGAGCGATGTCCATTTTCTATTTACCATTTTCTTTGTTGTCATGGGAATTACCGTTCCTTTCCGCTCTTCACAGCGGGAGAGAACGCCGTTCACATCATCCGGCGCGGTCTTTTCAAGCGCCGCAGCCAGCCTCTGCTCCATTTTTTCATTGGTCATCGGGCGTCATCTCCTTCCAGAAAGCTGCGCATCTTTTTCAATGCCCTGTGATATTTCGACAGGACGGTGGGGAGCGGCAGCTCAAGAAGCGCCGCGATCTCCCGGTGCTTCAGACCCGTAACGGCGTGGAGCAGCACGATGCGCCGCTCCTCGTCAGCGAGGCTTGCCAATGCGCCTTGCAGCAGTGCACGCTCGTCGGCGTCCAGTCCGCACTCCCGCGCGGGAATGGCGTCCCATTCCTCCTCACTGAGGGCGGTATGGCGTTCCTCCCGCCGCAGGCGCATCAGGCAGAGATTTCGGCACACGGCCAGCAGCCAGCCCATGGGTGATCCGATGAGTCGGTACTGTTCCGCGCGGTCCCACACCTGCACATAGACGTCCTGTGTGAGATCCTGTGCGTCGTGCGCGTTTTTGAGGTACGACAGCGCTAAGCCGTACACCGCCGATCTCGTGCACTGATACAGCTCCGCCAGCGCTTCACGTTCCCCGCCGGCAATGTGAATCAGCAACTGCTGCAGCTCGTGCCGATCCTCTGCCGGAGCATATTCGGTTGTCATCAGCATACTGAGCATAGGCTTCCATCTCCTGTCATCCGTGTAATGCACGGAAAGGACGATTTATTGCATGGGATTTTATTTTTTATGATTCTTCAAGTTCAAATTGCCAGTTCTTTTCTGCTGACATAGCTGCACCTCGCTTCTTGCTTAATATGCAATCCTAAAATAATCCAAATACGCTTTATACTTATCCTGTGCGGTCAGACAGGTATCTGTCAGATAGCCTTTTTCATTGTTCCATTCCTTTAATCCACGGTAATAGAACATCTTCAGATCGTCCTCAATGATGAACGGAACGATATTGTATTTCAGACACTCCTTAAACATGATCAATCTGCCCACACGACCGTTACCGTCCTGGAATGGGTGAATCCGCTCAAATTTCACATGGAAGTCCAGAATATCCTCAAAAGTCTTTTTTTCCTTGGCGTTGTATTCCGTCAGCAAGGCCTTCATTTTATCGGCAACTTCTTCCGGAAGGGCTGTATCTCTGCCGCCGACTTCATTCGGGAGTTTCTTATACTCGCCAACAGCAAACCAATCTTTTCTGGAATCGCTGGTGCCGTTTTTCAAAACCAAGTGAAGTTCTTTGATGAACTTCTCCGTCAGAGCTGCTTTTGCATGATCAATAATCATGTCAATGCAGCGGAAGTGATTTGCTGTTTCGATCACGTCATCCACATTCAGCACTTCTTTTTCTACGCCGATGGTGTTGGTTTCAAAGATATATCGGGTTTGATCGTGTGTCAGGCGGCTTCCTTCCATATGGTTGGAATTGTATGTCAATTCGATCTGTGTTTTATGGTAGATCCCACCGGAACATTTACTTGCCTTCTGTTCTTTCAGAATATCCAACAGAGTAGTCGGTTTATCTTTTCTTTTGTTGGTACGCTCCGGCTTTTCTGCGTTTTCCGGAATGTTCCATGTCTTGCCGGTAAGAAACGCACCGTTCACACGCCCCTGGGCGCAGTAATTTCTAACACTGCGCTCGGACACATCCCATTTTTTCGCTATTTCAGCAACTGAAAGATATCGCATCCATGATCCTCCACCATAAAATCCATCAAAAAACCACGTTAATCTATTACATAGTATACCATGCCATCGGCAAAAATATCAATAGCATTCAAAATGAAATTGTTGTATTTTTTGCCGACACAGGAAATGCTGCTTCTGGATATAGAAATCCGGACTCCATCGAAAATGAAGTCCGGTAAGATATTATCTATATACGATTTCTTCCAACACAATTTCTTCTGCCCGATTGTGGATACTGTTCATGGCTCGAATCTAGGCCATCTGGTCGGTCGCTTTCAGTTCCTCAGTTACACCCTCGGCGACCTTTATCTGCTCAACAATCAGGGACAAACGGTCCTGTGCCTGCTCGTTCAGATCGGCAAGGTAAGTCCAGAGCTGCCCCACCAGAACCAGATCGTTGAATCTCATAGGGTTATGCTCTTTCAGATGCTCTCGGTGCATCTGCCCATATTTTCCGATAGGGCGTTCCTCATTGGGAAGCTTCAGATCCGGGATGTAGTAATCACCAGCCAATATATATTCAATATTGTTGATACTCTTTTTGTTTTCCATAAACTTGACCTCGATCTCAAGATTTTTGTCACATCGAGACTCACTGGTGTAGTAGTGGTGTAGTAGCACTACCTTCAAGCCCGAAAAACCTTGATATTACAGGGGATTTTAGAGATTTCTGCAAATAATGCCGTGACACACAAAAAGTAGTTTTGCCAAAACGCAATTCCTCTTATGAGAAATATAAAAATCCGGAATGGGAGCCGCTGCTTATTGGGCGGCCGTGTTCTCCGCCATCAGTCTGCGGCGGTCACGCTCCAGATAGATCAAATGGATCAGGAAAGTCAGGAGCCAGCTGACCGGATAGGACCAGTACATGCTCTCCACGGTGCCCACCGCCTCGAACACGGTGTACCGCCAGACCACCCGCAGCAAACACGCGCCGATGAGGGTGGTGACGGTGGGATTCATGGAGTGGCCCAGTCCCCGGAGGGTGCCGCAGGCCGTTTCCATCAGGCCGCCGACCCACTGGAACCGGCTGAGGGCCAGCACCCGGACCACACCGGCGGCGATGACCGCGTCGTAGGCCGGATCGGAGGACTGGACGTACAGCCCCAGCAGGGGGACCTGAAAGATCTGGGCCAATGCGCATAGAACAATGCCCAGCCCTGTTGTCAGGGCCAGATTGATCTGAAAGACCCGCACGGCCCGGCGGGGATCGGAAGCGCCCATGCTCTGACCGGTGAAGGTGATGGCGGACTGATAGAAGGTATTCAGCGCGGTGTGGACGAAGTTCTCAATGCCGGAGGCAGCGGAGCTGCCCGCCATGACCACGGAGCCGAAGGAATTGACCGCCGACTGGATCATCACGTTGGCCGCGGAGAAAATAACGCCCTGCAGCCCGGCGGAGAAGCCCAGCCGCAGCATCTGGCCCGTCCGGTCCGGATACAGCCGGATCTTCCGCAGATCCAGACGGCACGGCCCCCGGAAGGTACACAGGCGGACCACCACCAGCACCGCGGAGAGGAGCTGAGAGACGGAGGTGGCAATGGCCACGCCGGCCACATCCAGAGGGATGACCACCACTAACAGCAGATTCAGCGCGACGTTCAGCGCGCCGGAGACGATCATGAACAGCAGGGGATAAAAGGTGTCGCCCACCGCCCGCAGCAGGGCACTGCCGAAGTTGTAGACCACCAGAGCGGGGACGCCTAAGAAGTAGATCCGCAGATACAGCACCGACAAAGGCAGAACGTCCTCCGGGGCGTCCGCCCAGTGCAGCAGGGGAGTGGAGAGCAGAAGCCCGCACACACAAGCCAGCAGTCCGAGAATAACGCTCAGCAAGGCGGCGCAGTGCACCGTCCGGGACAGGCCCTGTGCATCCTTTGCGCCGAAGTCACGGGCGGCCATGTAGTTCGCGCCGATGGAGACGCCGTTGAACAGCGTGATGATGAGGAAAATAATAGAGGTGGTGGAACCGACGGCCGCCAGAGAAGCGTGGCCCGCATAGCGGCCCACGATAATGGAGTCCGCCGTGTTGTACGCCAGCTGTAAGATCCCCGTCAGCATCAGCGGAATGGAAAAGCGAAGAATAGCGGGAAGCAGAGGCGCTTCCCGGGGATACCCAGTTTGTTTCAACATGTTTCCTCCCATTCGATCCGGCGGATGCCGAAGCTCCGCCAGCTAAAGATGAGTATTGCAGAAAGGTCGGAGCTTGTCAATAGCCGGGGAAAGAGGGGGAAGCGCCGCAGAAATGGCCGTATCGGCAGATGAACGCCGTATTGACAGGAACGGGCGCGGCCCCTATAATTGTCCGTGAGAGAAATACAACCGGAAAATCGGAAGTTTGTGAAGGAGGTCCTATGAGACTGATTTGTGCGAAAAATTATGAGGACATGAGCCTGAAGGCTGCGAACATCATCGCCGCGCAGGTGTCCCTGAACCCCAAGAGCGTGCTGGGCCTTGCCACCGGCTCCACCCCCATCGGCACCTACCGCCATTTGGTTGAGTGGTATCAGAAGGGCGAGCTGGATTTCGGGAAGGCGGTTTCCATCAACCTGGACGAATACTGCGGCCTGTCCGGGGACCATCCCCAGAGCTACCGCCGCTTCATGCGGGAGAATCTGTTTAACCATATCAATATCCCGGCGGACAGAAGCTTCCTGCCGGACGGCACCCAGACCGACAGCGCTTTGGAGTGCGCCCGGTATGACCGGATCATTGAGGAACATAACGGCATCGATCTTCAGCTGCTGGGCATCGGCCGCAACGCCCACATCGGCTTCAACGAGCCGGACAGCTGCTTTGCCTGCGGCACCCATCAGGTGACCCTGACGGAGAGCACCATCGCCGCCAACACCCGCTTCTTTGAAAATGAGGCGCAGGTGCCCCGGCAGGCGTACTCCATGGGTATGCAGGCCATTATGCAGGCCAAGCGGGTCCTGCTGATCGCCAGCGGCGCGGACAAGGCGGAGGCCATCCGGAACAGCTTCTTCGGCCCCGTGACGCCTCAGGTCCCGGCGTCGATCCTGCAGCTCCACCGGGATGTCATCGTCATCGCCGATGAGGCTGCTCTGGCGGACTGCCCGGCAGAGGCGTAAGTGAATCACTGCCCGTTAAGAGGGCGGTAAACATATAGAGTTTCCCGGCCGGCAGTCACGAACTGCCGGCCGTTTTTTCATGCGGACGCTGTTGCGCACAGGCGTGAGCCGTGGGAAACACCGCACCGGCGGCGGTGGATGCCTTGCGCACCGCTGCTTGCACCTGCGGATAGATCACCATATTCTAGATGCAAAACGGTGAACTGACCGTTGAATTTTTCTTTGTTTTCCCCATATGAGTATGGTAAAATACAAGGGAAACAGAACGCACGAGTGGACCCTTTCTCTAAAAGGAGCGAATTATGGCAGGGTTGACCAATATTAAAAACCAAGCGCTGACAGAGCGTATTGAGGACCATCTTTTCCAGTATATTCTGGATGAACGTCTGGCGGTGGGCGCAAAGCTGCCCAATGAATATGAGCTGGCGGACCGGTTCGGCGTCAGCCGGGGAACGATCCGGGAAGCGGTGAAGCTGTTGGTGTCCCGGGGAGTCCTGCGGGTCAAGCACGGCTCCGGTACCTATGTGGCATCGCTGATGCCGCTGAAAGCCGATCCGCTGGGCTTGGACGCCATTGAGGACCGGATCCAGCTGGCGCTGGACCTGACGGACGTGCGGCTGATGCTGGAGCCGGCGATCGCGGAGCTGGCTGCCCGGAACCGCACAGAGGAGGAGGCCCAACGGCTGACGGAGTACTGCGATGCTGTGCGGAGAAGGATTCAGGCGGGGGAGGATTACCTGATCGAGGATATGCGGTTTCACTGGTATCTTGCGAAATGCTCGCACAACATGGTGGTAGAGCCGCTGATGCCGATCATCGACGCGGCGGTGGTCTCCATCGCCAATATCACCCGCAAGGAGCTGCTGACCGCGACGGTCGATACCCACCAGGAGATCCTCAACGGCGTTCTGGATCAGGACCCCCAGGCGGCCCGGGCGGCCGTGGCCCTGCATTTGGAGATGAACCGGATCGTGATCAAGCACGCGAAGGAGCGGTCAGAGAAAACAAAATAATATTTGGGAAAGCTGTTTTGGGGTGTGCGATTCTGAGACAGCTTTCTTTTTTTGCCAAAGTCATCGGATGACTTTTCTTTGACCTTTCACGAAAAAACCCGACTTATTAACGGAAATCCATTGCGTCTTTACGGATTTTCGCTGAATTATGCAAATTTTAAAAAAATTTTGTAAAAAAGTAGAAAGCGTTTTTGATGACTTGTAATACCTCTTTCGAGATTTTATAATGCAGGCAGATAGCAAAAAAGGGAGCTGCCGGCGCTCCCGCATTGCGCAACTACAAAATTCTGATATACGGAATACAGGAGGAACTGCCTTATGTACCGCAGTGAACATATTTTGAAGGGCCTGAGCAACCAGTACTACCGCGCCACCTACAAGTCCATGGGCTTTACCACCGAGGACCTGAAGCGCCCCATCATCGGCATTGCCAACGCATGGAGCGAATGCGTTCCCGGTCACTACAACCTGCGTCAGGTGGCCCAGCGGGTGAAGGACGGCATCTACCGGGCCGGCGGCACTCCCATCGAGTTCGGCGTGATCGGCGGCTGCGACGGCATGGGCCAGGGACATGACGGCATGCACTTCATTATGCCCTCCCGTGAGCTGATCGCCAACTCCATCGAATCCATGGCCCAGATCAACCTGTTTGACGGTCTGGTGCTGCTGGGAAGCTGCGACAAGATCGTTCCCGGTATGCTGATGGCTGCCGCCCGTCTGGACATTCCCTGCATCTTTCTGCCCGGCGGCCCCATGGAGGGCGGCGTGGAGTTCGATGGCCGTCAGGCCGACCAGACCTCCAGCACCGAGGCTTACGGTATGCTCTCCGCCGGTAAGATCACCGAGGAGGAGTATGTCTCTCTGGAGAACACCGCCTGCCCCGGCTGCGGCTCCTGCTCCTATCTGGGCACCGCCAACACCATGTGCGCGCTGGCCGAGGCTCTGGGCATGACCCTGCCGGACGGCGGCACCGCTCCCGCCACCTCTGCCATCCGCATGATGAAGGCGGAGGAGACCGGCGTGAAGATCATGGAGCTGGTGGAGAAGAACATCACCTCCCGCCAGATCATCACCGACGGCGCTATCCGCAACGCCATCAAGGCCTGCCTCGCCATGAGCGGCTCCACCAACGCCGTTATGCATCTCACCGCCATCGCCTATGAGGCGGAACTGGGCATCAAGGTGCTGGACGAGTTCGATACGCTCTCCGATACCACACCTCAGCTCGCTAAGATGAACCCCTCCTGCAAGTACAGCATCGTGGACTTCTATCGGGACGGCGGCGTGCCTCGCCTGATGGAAAACCTCCAGTCCATGCTGGAGACGGACGTTATGACCGTCACCGCCCACACGCTGGCGGAGAATATCCGTGACCACAAGTACCTCTATCCCGCTACGGGCCTTGTCAACCACACGCTGGACGATCCCTTCGGCTACACCGGCGGCGTGGCGGTGCTGCGGGGCAATCTGGCTCCCGACACCGGTATCACCAAGCCCGGCGCGTTCGACAAGAGCCTGCATCATTTCAAGGGCGAGGCCATCTGCTTCGACTCTGAGGAGGCCGCCGAGGAGGCCATTCTGGCCGGTAAGGTCCATGACGGTCATGTGGTGGTCATCCGCTACGAGGGTCCCAAGGGCGGCCCCGGTATGCGCGAGATGTACAAGGCCATGAAGTACCTCTACGGCCGCGGCCTGTCCAAGACCACCGCCCTGATCACCGACGGCCGGTTCTCCGGCACCAACAACGGCTGCTTTGTGGGCCATATTTCTCCCGAAGCCGCTGAGGGCGGCCCCATCGCCATCGTCCATGACGGCGATCTGGTGGAGATCGACGTGGACAGCAAGAAGCTGGAGCTGCTGGTGCCTCAGGAGGAGATCGAGGCCCGTCTGAAGCAGTGGAAGCGCCCCGAGCCCAAGTTCAAGAAGGGCTGGCTGGGCCTGTACTGCAAGCTGGCTGCCTCCGGTTCCGAGGGCGGCGTCATGAAGTTCGACCATCTGTAATTTGAATTAGGAGGAACCGACTATGGATGGAGTTACCGTTTCCGTTCTGGGCGCATTGGTGGCCCTTGCCGTTGCCATTGTGCTGATCCTGAAAAAAGTACAGCCTACCTATGCCATGATTTTCGGCGCCGTGATCGGCGGTCTGGTAGGCGGCGCCGGACTTACCGGCACCGTTAGCTTTATCATCTCCGGCACGCAGGGTATCGTCTCCGCGATCATCCGCATCGTTACGGCGGGCATTCTGGCTGGTGCGCTCATTGAGAGCGGTGCGGCTGAACGCATTGCCGAGTCCATCATCAATAAGATGGGTGCCAAGCGGAGCCTGATCGCCATCACGCTGGCCACATGGCTGCTGACTACCGTGGGCGTGTTCGGCGACGTGGCCTGCATCACCGTGGCTCCTATTGCTCTGCAAATGGCTCGCCGGGCGGGTTATCACAAGATGGGCGTGCTGATGGCGCAGCTGGGCGCCGTCCGCGCGGGCAACGTCATGAGCCCCAACCCCAACGCTATCGCGGCCGCCGAGGCCTTTAATCTGCCCCTGACCTCCATCATCGCCGTGGGCGTCATCCCCGCCGTCACCGCGCTGATCGTGACCTCTCTGCTGGCAAAGCGCCTGTCTATGCGGGGCACGGAGATCACCGAGGCTGACATCGGCGGCGAAGCCGCGCAGCATAAGGATTTGCCTCCCCTGTGGGCGGCACTCAGCGGTCCCGTTGTCACCATCGCCATCTTGCTGCTGCGTCCCATTGCCGGGATCACCATCGATCCCCTGATCGCCCTGCCGGTAGGCGGCATCGTGGGCGCTATCGCCATGGGCAAGGCCCGGGACATGGGCCACTACTTCAATGCCGGCCTCGCCAAGATGAGCGGCGTTGCCATGCTGCTGGTTGGCACCGGCGCTCTGTCCGGCATCATCTCCAATTCCGGATTGAAGGACGTGATCATTTCCTTCATTGAGACTCTGGGCCTGCCCGGCTTCATGCTGGCCCCCATCTCCGGTATGCTGATGGGCGCGGCTACCGCCTCCGCCACAGCCGGTACGACCCTTGCCAGCCAGATCTTTGGGCCTACCGTGGTGGCCAGCGGCGTAACACCTCTGGCAGCTGCCGCCATGACCCACGCGAGCTGCTTCGTCTTTGACGGTCTGCCCCACGGCTCCTTCTTCCATGTCAGCGCCGGCGGCGTCAACATGGAGATCAGCGAGCGGCTGAAGCTGCTGGGCTACGAGGCCATCAACGGCCTTGCCATGATGGCCGTCAGCACACTGGTGTTCGGCGTGCTGAAGCTGGCCGGCTGACCGGGAGGATTTCTATGGCAAAGATCATCGCGCCTGTTGTCACGATCTTCAACGAAGAGGAAAAGCCCGACTACGCAGGCAACAAAAAAGTCATCGATTTCCTGATCGAGGGCGGGCTGGACGGCATTCTTGTGCTGGGCTCCGCCGGAGAGTTCCCGGATCTGAACGAGCAGGAGCGTCTGGACTTCTTCCGCTTCTATGCGGAGTATGTCAACGGACGGGTGGAGCTGCTGGCCGGTACCGGCTGCATCCGCTATGCCGATACGCTGGCCCTGTCCAACGCGGTGTATGAGCTGGGCTACACGCCCATGGTCATCAGCCCGTACTATTTTGAGATGGATCAGGAAAAGCTGTTCGTCTACTATGACCGTCTGGCCAAGGACGTGAAGGGGGACCTGTATCTTTACAACTTCCCGCCCCGCACCGGACATTCCATCGCTCCGGAGACGATCCGCCGCCTGATCGATGCGAATCCCAACATCATCGGGCTGAAGGATTCCGTGTCCACCTCCGGCCACACCAATATGGTGTGCCGGGCGGTAGAGGGGAAGCCCTTCACCGTTTACTCCGGCTTTGACGACCAGTTCCTCAGTAACATCGCCAACAACGGGGGCGGCGGGTGCATCGGCGCGCTGTCCATCATCGTACCGGAAATCTGGAGCAGTCTGGTGAAGGCTGCCAACGAAAGGGACTTTGCGCGCACCTTCGCCCTGTACCACCTGATCCAGAAGCTGATGCCCATTTACGATATGGACACCAACTGCTCCCTGATCCTCAAAAAGCTGCTGGTGCACCGGGGACTGGAGATCAGCGACCGGGCCGTTTGCCCCTTCAACCAGATGAACGCCGCCATTTATCAGAGCGCCGCAGATCTGCTGGACAGCGTGTTGGCTGAATACCGGTCCATGCGCTGACGGGGAAACCGATTCAAGGCTGGCCCCTCGGTCGGCAAATACAATAACAGTAAAAGGGCAGGGCCGGACAGAAATTTTCTGTCCGGCCCTGTTTACTGCGTTCTTCCTTGCATCGTTTCCGGCAAATTCACAATACGGCCATTGTACCGCAGGGCGGGGCGTTGTCCAACTCGGGCATTGTGAAACACCGTGGTTTGTGGTAAATTAAGTCCATAAAACAACGGAAAGAGGAATACACATGAAGGATTTCCGGCAGGAATTATATGAAAACGGCTACTTCCGGCAGGAGGAACTGTGCTTTGCCGACTGCGACCGGTATCAGCGGGCAAGGGTCTCCGGCCTTTTGAACAAGGCAGCGGCCTACGCGGGGTATGACTACAACGCCCGGGGCCTGACCCATGACGTGCTGTTTGAAATGGGGGAGGTGTTCCTGCTCTCCCGGCTGGCCATGCGCATCCATCAGATCCCCATGGCGGGGGAGGTGCTGGACATCGCCACCTACGAAAACGGGGTCAAGGGCGCCCACATGCAGCGGGTCTACGAGATGAAGGATCAGACCGGTGAGGTGCGGGTGTCGGTGAAAAGCGACTGGATCCTGGTGAACCCCGCCACCCGGAAGATCATGCGGCCTTCCGCCTTTACCGCCAAGCCCATACAGACCTGCGGCCGGGTCATCGACTGCCCGGACCCGAAAAAGCTCCTGCTGCCCCACGAGGGGGTGGAGGAGCTGGGGACCCGGCAGGTGGTCTGGTCCGATCTGGACGGCAACGGCCACCTTTACAGCGCCAACTACGGCGACATTATCTGGGACTACCTGCCCTGTGACTTACAGGAGCGGACGCCCCGGGAATTCTACATCAATTACAACCACGAGGCTACCCTTGGCGAAACGCTGCGTCTGGTGGGCTTCCGGAACGGGGACGGCAGCTATCTCATGGAGGCCCTCGGCCCGGACGCTGCCTGCTTCACCGCACTGTGCGTGTTTTAATTTGGAATCTTTAATACAAGGACAAATGTCTCTGGCAAAAATGCAAATTGTTTTTGCAATTTGCGGCAAGACCCGATATCATGATATTGTAATAAGTAATACCATTGGGGCGTTTGCGCCGCAAAAGTAATGCCAAGCGGGGCTGACGCCCTTCTCTTACAAGTAAATAGGCGCAGGGGGTGCGGTGCGGAAACCGGCGCACCCCCTGTTCAAACTGCGGTCAGCCCCCTGAGGGCTGTGTCGGAATCGGGAGGAACGAACGAGCGGGGAAGCGATCGGCTGCGGAAGAAAGGAGAGGCGCATGAAGAATCTGAAAAAGCTGACGATCCTGCACTCGAACGATATGCATGGCGATTTTCTGGCCGAACAGATCGACGAACGGCTGGTGGGCGGCGTGTCGCTGTTGTCGGGCTATGTCAATAAAGTGCGGCGAGAGGAAAAGAACGTGATCTACGCCGTGGCGGGAGATATGTTCCGCGGCAGCGTCATTGATTCGGAGTACAAGGGCACCTCTACCATCGGCATCATGAATCTGGTGGGGCCGGACGTGGCCACCATCGGCAACCACGAGATCGACTACGGCCTCGCCCATCTGCTGTTTCTGGAAAAGTGCGCGGATTTCCCCATCATCAACGCCAATCTGCACATCAAATCCAACGGACGGCGGATGTTCCGGCCCTTCTGGATCGCCCATATCGACGATATGAAGATCCTGTTCATCGGCATCATCACGGAGGAGGTGCTGGCCGCCACCAAGACGGACGAGCTGATCGGGTCCTTTGTGGACATCGGGGAGGCGGCCCGGGAGGTGGGCAACATCTGCAACGCCTACAACGCCATCGACATTGATTTCACCGTGCTGCTGACCCACATCGGCTTTGAGGAGGACAAGAAGCTGGCGGCGATGCTGGACCCGGACTGGGGCGTGGACGTCATCATTGGCGGCCACAGCCACACGAAGCTGGAGGAGCCCTTCAAGGTCAACGATATCTACATTGTGCAGGCGGGCACCGGCACCGATGAGATCGGCCGGTTCGACATCATGGTGGACACCGACCTCAACGCCATCGACACCTTTACCTGGCAGATGGTCCCCATCGATGATGCCCACTGTCCCCGGGACGAGGAGGTGGAGAACTTCATTCAGCGCTACAGGAGCGCCACCTCCCAGAAGTATGACCGCATCATCACCCGCTTTTCCTGCGAATTGACCCATCCTAAGCGCAATCAGGAAACGTCGCTGGGGGACCTCATCGCCGACATTCTGCGGGACAGCTTCGGCATCGACCTGATGCTCATGGGGTCCGGGGCCATCCGCAGCTACGCCCTCGGCCCGGTGGTCCACTACGCAGACCTTGTGGAGTGCCTGCCCTATGATGACGCGGTGTATATGCTCAAGGTCACCGGCACCCAGCTGGAACGGATGATCCGCCATATCCTGCGGGACGAGGCATTCCAGGGGGAGCACACGGAGTTCTACCAGTTCTCCCACGGGACGCACATCGTCTGGTCCCGGAGCGAGCAGGCCTTCCGCACCCTGACACTGGATGGCGAGGCCCTGCACGCCGAGCGGCTTTATACCGTGGCGGTGCAGAAGTACCACTACAACAACCTCAAGCCGTTTTTGGACATCACACTGGAAGAGGTGGAGAAAAACGGCAAGATCCGGGTGCTGTCCACCTCCGCCCGGGACGTGGTGGAGGAATACCTGACGGTGAACCAGCACCTCAGCGGGGAGGTGGAGGGCCGTCTGGTGGTGGAGGACTGAGGGCCGCTCCCGGAACAGCAGCCGGGTCTCCTGAACGGATCT